>Ga0222715_10000101_pt1 | contig 86739 bp, 112 predicted proteins | sample C33_9DmetaG_FD_165056 | JGI IMG/M metagenome (GOLD analysis project Ga0222715, IMG submission 165056) | Estuarine water microbial communities from San Francisco Bay, California, United States - C33_9D | ecosystem: Environmental > Aquatic > Marine > Unclassified | place: USA: California...
GTCACCAACTTGTTTTGTAGTTTGGTCAGTAAGAACGGAATTTACCTCAACGGTAGTTACAATTCCGCCGTTAGGTCCTGTGCCACCTACTTGATATTGTTGGTCGTATGCTAGACTATAAGAGGAAAAGCAAAGACAAAATGCCAAGGCCAAAGCCCCAAGCTTTTGTTTCATCATTCAACTCCTTTTCTTTATCTTCCAACTCATTCTCTTTCAACCATGCTTCGTAGTCTGGTCTCATGTCTGGATTTTCAGCCCAAGCTTTAGCGGCTTCGATACCGATTTTGCCTTTGTAAGGGCAAGGAGTTCCTGCCATTTCCATTGCGTTAAAAACTCTTGCGTCCTGGCAAAGCATAGAAACAGCTGCGACCTTCATTCCCATTCCGTAAAGGGCTCTGGATAATTTAAGTCGTTCACAATTCAAATCTCTTATTGTAGTACCACCTGCGATACCTAAAATCTGTGTCTGTACTGCGGCTGATACACCTGTAGAACATACATCCTGATTATTAATCATTACATTTGGAGCATTAGCTGTAGGTGGAGTTTTGTCAACGGTAGTTGTACCTGTAACCGTTGATGATACGGTATTAGTTTCGGCCATTGCGATTGTGCCGAATAATAATACGCTTAAAATTGCTAGTAATGTTGTTATTTTTTGCATTGTACCTTGTAACCTGTTAATTAATTTACAAAAAATTACAAAGTCAATGTGTGATAATAGTTCAGTCCGTCAATATTATTTATAAGTGTTAATCTTTAGTCTGCTCTTCTTTCTCATAATAATCTTTATACTTGTCAATAATATCATTCTGTATCTTCAATTGATTTCTAATACGAGCAAAGTTCTTTGCTATCAATTGATAATCATTGTCTGTTAGACCAAATAATACGGGGTCTAAACCTTGTTCTTCCATTTTCTTAAATACTTCTTCAGCATTTTCAGAGGTCACAATAATCCATTGTATCTTCTCCATTTGTAATGGAGTAGGTTTCTCTAATGCTAGAGGCTGTCTTTTAACTTCTTCTTTAAAAATAGAAAGTTCTTTTATAGACGAACAACTAGTAAGGAATATAGTTAGGGTTAGCAAGACTAGGACATTCAGTATTGATTTCTGACTTCTTAGTAGCATTCTTTTCCTCCTCAGTTAACGGTGACCCACTTGCAATTTCCATACATCTAGCAGCCTTGTCACTAGCTTTGTTTATAATTCTTTCAATGACCTTACTTTTTTCAATGGCCAATTTACCAACATCTCTATCACCTTTATTAAATCTTTTATCTAATTCATCTAAATCTTTTTTAAGATTATTAATAAGTTCATTCATTTGTTTATTAGTTTCAAGTATTTGAGCAAAGTCTTTCTTTTGGTTTTCAATTAAAGTCTTTTGTTCGTCAATAGCACTCTCCATTTTAATGGCATTTGCCTTTAACATCTCATTGTCTGCCTTTAACTTATAGGTATAGGCCACACCACCTGCAAGGCCTGTAACTATAATACCTACCATTATTAGTTTTGCTGTTCCAAACATTATTTGTTCCTCATTCTTTCAACTTCTTTTTTAAGTGTTTCTACTTCGTTCTTTAGCACTTGAATATCTGTGTGTCCACGACTAGGTTGTTCTAAATAATTTGCAAAGTTGTTTTTGTTCATCATTGTGTTATGTTCTAATAAATCAAGTCTTTCTTCAATGTGAAACACAAAAGCAGCCGCTGAAACAATAGCAATCATTACTACTGCTAATGTTTTCAGCGATACTCTTAATTCTGTTGTTTCATCAATCTTGTGTGCCATATTACCAAAATTTCATTTTCTTAGCAGTTTTCTTAACTGCATTACCTGTTGCTTTAGCAGCATTTGCTACTGGAGTAACAACCGCTTTAGTTGCGTTTGCAACTGGTCTTGTATCAATGGTAATACTTGGTTGTAATGTAACACCAACACCTAGTGCTAATTTAACATCTGCACCTACAGTTAGTTTACCATCATCTACGGTTGCACCGCCACCTACTTTTGCACCAATCTGAGGACCTACTGAAACTTTTGCACCAATTGAGGCATTGTTTCTATCTGAACCGACTGTTGTACTTGCACCCACTTCAGCACAAGAACCTGCAATAGCACCTGCGTGTCCTTCAGCACCATTAGTACCTATTGAACCACCTACTCCTACATCTGAATATACTTTTGTACCAGCGTGTGCTTCTGATTTAATCTTTGTATCACCCATAATAGGTGTTTCATTTTCTATTTTAGAATATGCACCTACTTCAGCGTGAGCGCCAACATTTGCACTTGCGTTTCCTTTTTCTGCTTTTGCAACTGCACCTGCTTCGGCTTCTGAATATGCACCTGCACTTGCTGTTGAATTTTTATCTAACTTCTTTGAAGTATCAGCACTAGCACTTGCGCCAGTTGTTGCTGAAGCTGAATTCTTAGTTGTCTTAGTTTTACTTCCTGCTTCTGTATTTGTTGCCATTTTAATCCTCTATCTTTGCGTCAACTTTTCTGTGTTTATTCCATGCTAAAAATCCACCTATTCTTAATGCCCAATAAGCAAGGTAATTTAAAAAATGAAATCCGTTTATTTCTATGTTTATATCTCTAAAAATTTTATCTGCCTCTTTTTGATTTAATACTAATAGAGGTCCATCTTTTCTAGGTTTTAAACAAGCATACTTATAAGCATAATCGTGTATCAAACCACCAATTAATAATACACCAACTGGTGATAAAAAGGTTGCTAAGAATTTAGGTACACTTGCACCATCAAATTCAAAACCTTTTGGTATCACATACTTTTGTCCTCTTATTTTGTAATTAAAGTTTTGTGTAATTCTCCACTTTCTTGTTCCTAATAACCACATTAAGATTGCACCCCAAAAACCTTTATCTTTGGTAGCAATTCTAATTGGTTGCATATGTGGATAATCTTCGTATTCAAAATCAATTCTTTTACCTGAAAACTTATCAAATAAATTTGCTATAAATCCTATAAGTATTAATGCGATTACTATTGTCCATTGCCAAAAACTAATCGCTAACTCGTAAATTATTTCCATTTTACTCCTTAATTACTCCTTTTTCAATCATGTAATTATATAGTGGAGTTTCTTTTATTGTTTCTTCTTTGACCATTTTAACTAATTTCCTAGGGTCAATATCGTGGAATGTTTGTGCTACAGCAGCCGCATAATAACCAATATCGTGTCTTAATGGTAAACCTTCTCTTGCTCGTTCTACTTCTTTTCTATCAATGACATCTTGTAAAACTTTGGCTGCATATTCATATCTTTGTTTAGTAGTTGCCATTCTCTTTAATTTGTCATAGATACCTTTTGCAAATCTTTGAGCGGCCTTCTTAACATCTTGTAAAGATAGTTCTTCTAATTCTTCTTCTTTTAAATTTTTTTCGTTATCTGACCTAAAATCAGGTTTAATTGCTGGCGTTTTAATCTTTAATTTTCTGGAATGTTTGTCGTTAGGATTCTTATCGTTTGCTGTAAGACCCATTGCTCGACTATCTCTACCACCTTGACCTTTTGGTGGTGTATCACCTAAACTTGCCATTGGTTGCATACTATCTAAACCACCTACTCTGATAGTGGATAGACCTAAATATTCCTTAAAAGATTTAGCCATTATATTTCTCTTTGAATGTCTTATATTCTTTTTCTTCTTCGAAAACAATTGTGTTATCAATTTTATTATATTGGTCACTAAGTTTTTCAATCTTATCAATGTTATCTAATACAGATTTTAAAGTAACATTATTATTGTCATTGTTTTCTTTAATCTTTTCACCTAATCTTTTCATAGGTTCTTTATTTTTTGTTAGAATGGTTTTCTTACCAGTTGGATTCATGTCAACACCACCACCTGCAACTGCATTGGCTGGTGCGTCTTCTTCTACAGGAATCTTATTGATAATTTCATCCATCATTTCTTTATAATGTTTTGGCATAATCGTACTCCGAAACCAGTTCTCCGTCAACTTCGTATATGTCCACACCGAAGCATGTCATATAAGGTTCTGCGTTAATCTCTGGTATTTCTCTACTTTCGTTTAAAATATCATCATACAAATTCTGTTCTTTCAAATATGTTATAACTGCGGCCTCTATGGTATCTTTATGTTGTAGATAGGTTTTGTCTTCTTTGATAAGCATTGCTAATGCAACACCGAATGTACCTAACTTACTGCCAAGACCTACTTTTGCAAGTATTCTTTTCATGTTAAAAACAAATCTATGTAAGTATGTATAGTGGACTTTATCGTTTCTAGGAACATCATTAAACTTAATTAAGTTCTTACCATCAGCGTCAATAATACCTCTTTCATATGCCTTTGTTTTATTAAAAGGCGTAACAAGAAGTTTAATAACTCTGTATGTAATTAAAAAATCAATTGCTCTACTCATAACTCGTTTAAATATCCCTTAATTAATTCATCTTCAGGTATCTCATTTAGTTCATTCGGGTACAAGTACCCTAAGAAATTAAAGATAGGTTTTAATAACGGCCAATATTCTTTATCAACTTTGAATAATAAAAGTGTTATACAACCTTCTACACCAAAGACATTTTGTAGAACAATAATATGATTGATAACAAGCCTTAACTTAATATCGCCTGTGACTTTATATCTTCTAAACAATCGTTTAAGATATTTAAATCTTTTAATATCATCATAAAATTCTTCCTCTTTTTCAAGCGTTGGGTTATCATACATCTTTTGTGCATATAATAACCAATTATCCCTGGTAATTTCTTTAAACATAATCTAGCTAAATTGTCCTATTAAACTAATTTAGCGTAGACCTTGCAAGTACCTGATGTTAATGTTTCGTATTTAACCTCTAATTTAAGGCCACCTTCTTTTCTATGTGAAATACCATCATCATTAATATCAGAACCGTCAATGTCCTTGCCAAATCTTCCACCGAATTGTACCACTTCAGCTCTAACCGTACCGTTGTCGCCTTCAATGTCGACCTCAGAAACCGTTAAGCCAATGTTTTTCAATTTCTCTCTCAATTGGTCTACAGCCGCTTGAGGGTTTAAATATTCTCTCTCTGCAACCGAACCAACGAAAGCATTTACTTTTTTAAGAACATCAGCGTCTTGTATGTTGTGTAAACCTACTGCACCATCTTCGATATCGTTAGTAGCAGTTGTTCCAACACCAATAGTCTGACCCTCTTTAATGTGTTGTTTAAATGTTTTCATTTGCTTCCTCTTTTTCTTTATTAGTTTCTTCTACCTTCTTTTCATCCTTTTTTTCTTTACTAGGATGTGTAGGTAAAACATCTTCTTCAAAATCATCCATACTTTTTTCTTTACTAAATGTTTTAAAGTTTTTCATTATCGTTCTCCTGAAGAGCACCAATTAATTTATCTGTTTGTTGGATTGCACCATGAATAGCATTTAAATTCGCTCTCATACTACCTAAGTCCATCTCTAATTTTTTAATCTGTGCGTTCAAGTTATCAAACTCTTTTTTCAAAACTACTCTTTCATTCTGTAAATATTCACCATCAATTGTCATTACAATCTCCTATAATTAAACGGTTGTATAACCATGACCAGCAATAATATTCCATGCTGAGTTTTTATACATCAAAGTTACGGTCTCACCTGGAGCATTTAATACTACCGAAGTATGGCCTCTTAAATTTGCAGGTGTAATTGTTACTGCGTTTGTATTTGCACTTGAAATATTAAGAACGGTTTTAATTTGTCCGTTACTACCATTTGCAAGTGTACAAGGTGCAGCCGCTGTTGTAGCATTTACTTCTGTGATTGCTGAAGTAATGTCAATAGCTGAAACGGTTGAACCGTCACCTGTAATTGCTTGTGAAGATTGTTTTAAACCAATAAAAGTTGGAATGTTATTGAATACATCTTCTGCTTTAACTGATTTGTTGATTGGTGTTCCTGTAGGGTCATCTACTACATGGAATAAATCAACGGATTCTAAGGCGTCACCTAAGTCCGTTAATTGCGTGATTTTCTTATCTGCCATTTTTTTCTCCTGTAAACCCCTTAATGGGGAATTCTACTGACGGTATTTTCCGTCATCATTAATAATATATAGGCGACCTCTAGGAGGCCGCCCATATGGTTTTAGTATTAGTAACCTGACATACAAACTAGTGTTTCGTATTGGTCTCTGCTTGCTCTGCCGCCAGAGCCAGTAGTTTTCAATACCCAACCAGTATGTGCAATTTTACCAGATTGTGTTTCTGTGTCATCATAGTTGAATAAACCATGTGTTGCACCTGCAATAAATGTATCCGCAGTTGCGTTTTCAAACAATGATGTTCTGTTAGAGGTACTAGCCTCCACTTTAAGCTGTTGAGCCGCCCATAAAGGTGCGCCTGAAGCAGCGTCTGTAATTGACCAACTTGACATATTATTCTCTCCCTTTTAAGTTAAATAGGTACTCACATTATTAATATCGTACCATTATTTATAAGGAAAAGATTAGGAAGGAGTTAAAAACCGAGTTTTTTCAACTCGGCGATAACTTGTGAAGCAGATTTGAATGTGATACCGATACCACCTCGAGCAGTAAACTCAGCGGTGTTCTTATCGTAATCATCAATTAGGATAGCAGGTTCGTTACCTACTTTAGCGTAGTCTTTCTTTTGACTTCTCATTACTAAGTTAATCTTACTTGCTGGTATACCAGCCTTAGACATTGCCCATTTCTTTTTGCCTGGAATGCAATTAGGATCATGTGCATGTTCTACATAAGCACTTAGAATGTGTGGATTATACTTCTTAACAAAGCTTAGAAGTTTCTTACCCTCGTTGTTCCAAGGAGCAGTAGACCAAAAGTCTTTTCTAGCAATGACTGGATCCCAACGCTTTCGTCTGTCGAGTTTCATCCAATCTTCGATAGGCATTTTGATAGTATCTACCAATTGTTTCTCAAAGTCAACAAGGACACCATCCATGTCAAGGTATATTCTAGGTAAATTTTTCATTAGTGTGTATGTCCTTTCATATTATGTGGATATAATAACACATAAAGGACCATTTGGCAACAGCTAATTTCACTTTTTTTTCAATAAAAAACCGTTATAAATCAACGATTTCTTTACTTATTGTAGTTAATTTTAGGCTCAGTTTCGACTTCGGTCGCTTTTGAACCTGTATCCGCTACCTTTTTCTTAGCTAATTGCTCTGATTCCTTCTTCTCTTCTGGAGTTTCGTCAGCTGCTTGACTAGCAGTTGCTTCTTGCCACATCTTTAAGATGGTTTCTTTTACAGAAATAGGTTTCACAACCTCTTTCTCACCACCTTTATCTAGTTGAGATTGGTTCTGAACCTTTCTTAAAGACATATGAGTTTCGTCTAAGCTTTCTTTAGTCATTTCATTTTTTGCTTTATGCATTTTATCAAGTTTGTTAAAGAACGCTGTCTTCTCAACACTTGACATTGCACCGATACCTTTACCTGCTTTTTCTAATTCTTTTTTAAACATATCTTGGTAAGCACTATCATTGATATTCTTTGTCATACCTTTGACGATTTCTTCCAAGCTACCTGGTTTGTTTGTAAGATAACTCATTTATTTTCTCCCTTTAAGTTTTTTGGATAGAATATCATCTACCAATTTTATAGCGCCTTCTGGTACACAATTAGGTACTTCTTTGCCGCCTTTTTTCTTCATGCCTACCATTTTATATCCCTTCCAACAAGGGTCGTTTTCAATTCTATCTGAACCTTCGTTCTGTTCTAGTTTGCCACCTGCGTCTGTGAAAGCTGCGATAGCCATATTCTTTTTATCTTCTTTTGACTTACCTTTAAACTGAGGTGCGTCTGAGTTTACAAAGTCATCAATCCAAGTACCTAAACCATCTGATACTTTTAATTTTTCATTGATAACTTCTTCACCTAAAATAGTCTTAACGGTTTTTACATCTAATTTTAATGCTTTAGCAATTTCTTCAGATGATTTACCTGCGTCTTGCATTGCTGAAATAGCAGACATCTTACCTTCATCTACATTGTCCTCTCTGATTGGAGGGAATGGAGCGCCAGCATTTCCTACCATACCAAGATACTTTCTTAATAAAGCAGCTTGAGTAGGACTAATTTGTTTATTGCCAAACATTTCATTATATAATTTACTTTCTTTTAATTTAGGGTAATACTTTTTATCAAATGCATTTCTTTTTGAGTAATCTGGTTCTGTGATAGAACCTCTTTTCATATGTCTATCATAGATACCTTGCATTTCTTTTTTCTCAGCAGGTGTACCAAACTTCTTAACAAGTTCTAATGCATTTAAAGAATGTTCGTTTTCATCTTCATTCTTGTCGTAATCTTTTTTATTAAATTCGTCTAGTGATTCCTCTTTTACTTCATCTTTTTTTACTTCATCTTTCTTCATCTTATCTTTGATAAGTTTATATGCTAGACCAATTTTTAATAGTGGTTCACCAGTCTCAGGATTTACCTGTACTTGTGTTTGTTTCTGAATTGCTTTTTGCTTTTCAGTTTCAATCTTTTGTTTTAACATTGCAACTTCACTATCTTTTTTTGCAAGGTCTTTTTTATCTTTCTCATCACCAGCAGCTTCTTTAGGTTCCATAGAAACTTTGGCTTCGGGGTCACTAGCTTTATCAAAAGGTTTCTTATCTTGTTTCTCATCTTTTGCTGGTTTAGTAGGGTTAACCACTTCATTCATTTGATTTAGTTCTTCAACAGCAATATCAATACCTTCTTTTCTTAACGAAATAAGTTTGTCTGCTTTGTAACCGTGTTTAGAGATTAATCTTGCACTTGCTAAAGATGATACAAATGGAACATCTGCTTTATATAATTTTTCTAAAGCAGTTTTATTATTATCTATTGTAGATAACATTGCTCTTAACTTATTAGCATTGTCAATAGAAATCTTTTTATCTCTTAAAGGTTCGTATGCCTTTTTAAGTTGTGCAATTTGAGTATCACTAAATGCTTCATCTAGTTCTTCGTTAGTTCTTTTTAAAACCTTTTGTACATCTGGATGATTTGATAACCCTTTTGCAATCTTTTCGATAGCTGAAACAGCACCTGTCATATTGCCACCTTTGTATCTCTTATCGTTTGCAATACCGTATGCCATTTTAATTTGTTGGTCTGTGAAACCTTTATCTTCATTTACATCTTCTTTGATACGAACATAAAATCTGTTGTTAAAAGGAGATTGGTACACATCTGCGTCATGCCCCATTTCCTTATTTGCCTTGTCGGCCATTTGTTGTGCAACTGCTCTATTAGGTAAAGCATTGCCTAATACTTTTACCCCGTTACGCAACTTATTAATTTCTTTTTCGGACAAATGCACCATTTCCATTGCTTCTGCCATTGTTTGTCTGTATCTAGTCATGTTCCTCTATCTCTATCTTTAGTTGACCGTTTCCTTTATGTAAACGGTGGTAAATTCCTTTTTCTATTTTTATCACATTACCTGGTTGTAACTCAAAGGGAAGTTCATTATCTTTTTGAAACTTCCATCCATCACAAATCAAAACTTTAAAACTTCTAGTTTTGTGGTCACGGTGCCATACTAATTCGTCATTATCAACATCATCAAATGTTCTGACAAAACCATTGTCGAACAAGTTTAATTGGTCTGAGTATGGTTTACCAGTAGAAATTTCCACCACCACTCAATCCTAAACTCTTAGCATATCGTGGCAAATTACAAGCCCAATATGCGGCCTTTGTTTTATCTTTTTGCTGGTCACATCTGTGCCTAGCCGCAAAAGATTTTCTGGCCTCAGGATTATTTAACTTTACTTTTAATCCAGTTGTGTCGCCCCAAGTAACTTTCTTAATCTTGTCACCGTCTTTGACGAACACATAAAACTTTTTAGGTCCACCTTTTTTTGGTTTATTTAAAGGCGGATTCTTTTCTTCTTCTTCTTGTATCGGTATATCTAGTGGTACTTTTTGTTCTTCATACACACCAAACTCACCAATATCACTCTCTAATAATTGGATGTCCCAATCAGATAAACCATTTAGTACACCCTCATTATATAATTTTCTTGCCTCTGTAAATAGATTATAAAATTCTTCACTATGAATTCTATAAATGTTTTCTGCAAAAGGTATTTTGTTCTCTACATGGTAGTGAACAGCCTCAGTAACATTGTTCTTATAATCTGCAAAACTAATTAGTTTCATAGTCTCTCCATCATTTTAGCAACCACTTCATCTAGTCTTGCTTTCCATTCTGTTTTATATCTTTGCTTATATTTATCTATTACGGACTCTGAGGATGCCCATTCTTTTACATCTTTATGAGTTACTTCTTTTTCAATGTCTGGTGACATTAACTTAGTAGGTTGTACAACCTTTTTATTACCCTCTGGTTCACTAGGTTTGTAGTTACCACCTTGATAGTTCTTGTCATATAAGTGTTGACCTGGTGTCATTTTAGCTGTGTGTTGTGCATAATCATGGCCAATATCATAGGATTCTTTGAATGATTTAATTCTTTTTGGTGGTTCTGATACTGCCTCAAAACCGTAGTCAACATTTAAATTATGTTCTCTTAATTCTACTTCTCTATCACTAGCCAATGGTACACAATCCCATATCCATGCCTTATGTAGATTGTTTTTCTTATCTTCTACTACGATATAGTTTGTACTTCTTCTAACAACTTTACCTTTAATGTCTTCTTTAACATAGTGTACCTCTTCATTGATACCAAAAATCATATCTCTAACATAGAGGTCTCTGATTTGTTGTTGTTCAAACTCTTGTAAACTTGCAATAGGTTTATTGTCATAACCCAAAGTATGATTAACCGAAGCAGCCAACTTCATACCCTTTCGTACATCTTTCATTAATGCGTCTGCGTCAACGCCACTTGGTAATCCTTTTTGAAATGATTTTAAATCACCTTTAGCAGCTGCGTCTCTCATTTTAGAGGCAGACATACCAGTTGCACCTTCAGCGTCTGGATCTCTTTCGCCAGCAGACACAACATTAATCTTGTCAAAGTTATAATAACCATGGCGAGATTTTACATCATTGTATTTGTTTAAGATAGTATCAAATTCTCTTACTCTATCACTACCAACTACCATAGATATTTCTTTATACCCTTTGTTGTGCAACATAGTAGCAATGTCTAACACCATGTTAGTGGTATTAATCTGTATGTTTCTTGCATGACTAGGGAACATCTTTTTCATGTAAGATAGTTTTTGTTGTGGTGTTAATGGATTCTTTTTAGGGTCATTACTTCTACTTAAAAAGATTTTGTAATCATTAACAGGCAATGACTTCACTTTATTAATTAGTTTTTCGTGGCCAATAGTTGGTGGATTAAATCTACCAAAAGTAAATGCAACACTCTTAGCTTCGTTTAATGGTTTTAGTAGTGCTGGTATTTCAGCATTTTCTTTTTTCAAACTATCAATCTCTGCGTCTGTTACTTCACCATCATCTAAAATCTTCTTACACTTCTTATAGAATTTTAGATAGTGATACTTCTCTAACATTTTATAGATGACATTTTTAGGCAATCTGTTCTTAACACCATATTGTCTAATCTCATCTGGCGACATATCTTTATCAAAGGCAGCTCTTCTTTCTGCGTCCACATTATCACCTATTTTAACAATCTGTTTAATACTATCTTCAATCTCTTCTAGTTTTTCATTAATCTTATCTTGTAGGTCTAGTATATCATCTGGAGATAGTTCTGTCAACTCATCATAGTCAATAATATCTCTTTTTAATTCGCCTTTGACAACATCAAGTTCTTGCACTTTTCTATTGAAGTCTTGTAGGTACATATTAACATCAAAGGTAAAATCTTCTGGTCGTTTGATGAATTTGTTATTTTCAATATCGAATACTGCGTCAGCCTTTTTGTTTTGGTCTTCATAAGTTTTCTTATCAGTAATAAAATAGTAGTTAATAGGGTGTTTAGTTCCTGGTATTTCTTTACCTTGGATGTTGTCTGGATTATTAGCAGACAAATATTGTTTAGAAAGTCTTACTCTTTCTTCTTCTTGTTTATCAGCAGGTACATCAAACAATACATTGATATCTAAGTCTGCGTCATTTCTATATCTCTTTGTAAGAATAGAACCAATTAAAGAAGTCTTTAATACAGGATATTCTTTTGAAAAAATCTTTAATTGGTCATCAATTAATTTCTTAACACTAGATTTAATTTTAGGATTATTAGTGTTGGCGTCATCAAATACACCTGGCGCAAATGTCTTGCGAGGTATATCAATAATACTTTCTACAATATAATCTTTAAATTTCTTGTACATTTATTTTCTTCTTGCTCTTCGTTCTGTAGCCATCCATCTTTTTGCTGTGTATGACTTTATAGGTTGTGATAGTAAACCTCTTACTGATTTACTTACTTTACTCATAACAATATCTGTTAATTCTTTATCTGATATATTGTTATCAATAATAATCATATTAGCTGCACCAAATAAGTTTTGAAACTTACCAATATTTGCTTGAACACCTTTCCAAGATGATGTTGTAATATCTTCTGGTACACTTCTATATCTTAATCTGTTTCTTTCTAACGCCACCTCTAAACTTGTGTTAACAAAAATCATATAGGTATCGTAACCTAATTCTTTTAACATTCTTGCTTGATAAGAAATCTTATCGTAATCTCTGCCTGTACCATCAATAACTAAACCTAATCTACCATTGATTGCCAAGTCCATTTGATTACCAATTATTGCCTTTGCTCTATCTCTTATCATATCTCTGGATTCTGCCTCATCATCTGGCATTTTTAAAGATAGACCTGCCTTTTTCAATCCTCTTTCAAAGGCATTATCTGAATTAATCTGTTTTAAACCTGTACCACCAAATGCATTTTTAGTAACAAATGTTTTACCTGAACCAGGACCACCTGCTAAAAAGAATGCCTTAAAGATATTAGGGTCATATAGACCTTCGTTTAAAACATTAGTTGTTAATTCGTTATATGTTCTCATTGTACTTTCTTAATAATTTCTGCGGCTATTTTCTCTGGTGTACTACCCTCTGCCTTAATATTAATAATTTCATTCTTATAGTAATCTAATAGAGGTGCTGTTTCTTTATGATAAACTTCTAATCTTTTCTTAATGATTTCTGGTTTATCATCTTCTCTACCTCTTGCTGTTAATCTTTTAATAACTTCTTCCTCAGATACTACAAGATTGACAACATAATCGTATTCAATACCTTCTTCTTCCATTCGTTCTGCTTGTTCAACATTACGAGGGAAACCATCAAACACATATCCTTTTTGTGCGTCTGGTTTAGAAACTCTTTCTTTAACTGCATTAATAACAATATTTAATGGTGCAAATTTACCTTGTGATAACAAGTCTTTTACTTTCTTACCATCAGGTGTATTCTGTTTTGCTAAAGCTCTCATCATATCACCAGTATAAATGTGAGGTATATTTAATTCTTTGCAAATAATTTGTGAGTAAGTTGACTTACCTGCACCAGGTCCACCAATCATAATGATTTTTGGTTTATTGATTGCTTCGAAAAAATATTGTTTAAATCCTAACATTATACTTCCATAGTCCTAGGTACATCTACTAACAGACCATCAAAGGCTGCTGTATATCTACCGTTATTACTTCTTGTTGTTAATCTAAAATCTATATCTGATTTTTCTGGCACTCTAAATGGCACTTCAAATTTATATTCATAACCATCTGAACCTGAAACTTCAAAAGTGTGTTGTATTCTAAATGATGTTTGGCCAAAAAATCTTACATAAAAGAAACCTGAAGCGTCAGCACCTGCTTGAGATGTACAAGCACCTTTTAATAATAATAAATCTTTACCAGCAGGTACGGTATAAACCAGCATTAAAGTTTGTGCTAAACCCACATTAATATGCAACACGGTATCTGCACCTATTGTTACATCAATTGCACCAACATTGTTTTCTCCTGTTGAAATATAACCTCTATACACTCTTAAAAATTGTTTTGTTGTACTTGCTGTACCACTACTTGACAATGTAATTGTATCTGATATTTCATTATAGTTTGAATCCAATCCTAAAATTGTTAAAATCTTTCCGTTATCACTTGCGTTAACGGCCTGTGCTGTTAATACACTTGCACTTGTTAATGCTGACCAAGGATATAAAGTATCATTTTTATCCCAACAAGTACCTGTTGTGTTAATAGACAATTGAGGTACTGCACCAAATTTGTGTATGCTTGAAGACCCTCTTATAAGGCCTCTAGCAATTTGATAATTCTGTTCGTGTATATAACTTGTTGCCATTAATTCCAACCTTTAGGTAAAGTAAAGTTTGTTCTACTAAACTCTAACCTATCTACTAATTTAACTGCTCCCGCTTTTCTATCTACAGCAACAAAACCTTCTGGCGCTGTAACTCTATAACCTTTTCCGTCTCGTATAAAGTGACCAATACTTTGTATTTGTGACATCTTTTGTACTAAAGTATTCTTCGCATTGCCTAAAGTAATGTGACTTGCAATTGCAAAATATAAACCCGTTTGGTTACTATCAATAAATTTTAGACCGTCTTTTAGTGCTTGTCTATATTTAGACTTGCCGTTTTCTGTCTTCTTAGCGTCTATCTCTGCTTGTAACATATTCTCAAAGTAATCTCTAAATTGTTTTTGCATAACACGGACTTTATCCATGCCTGCATTTGAATTCTTAATGTAGTAATTAAAGAATGTTTTTAATCTACCACCAACCGACAACATATCTGTGCCGTGTTTTTCCATTTCATCTAAAACTGGTTTTGCTTTTGACAATGAACCCTCTGCCATTCTAATCTGTGCGTCAAACTTAGCTAAGTCTGCTTTGTCAAATGTTGCCTCACCAGACACATCTCTGTATGAAGCAGAGGCTAAAAATACTCTACTAGATGTATTACCTTTTACGGTACCAAAACTAGCATTTAAGTTTTTCATATCTTTGCCTGAATATCTAGTGTGAAATACTATACCGATATTTGCTTTGTCAATTCGTTTACCAATAGCACTATCTACTGGTACTGCATATGTAATTGTGTTAGGTGTAAAAGTAATCATCTTCTCACCTTCTATGTTGGCAATTTTCTTATCGTCTGTAAACAACAAGTCGCCTTGTAATACATCTTTAATACCTAATCTTTTTAATTCATTGAACGCTGAGATGAGTTTTGCACCTGCACCAGATGTACCATGGTTCTTTTTAATATCTGCAATAGAGTAATTGATTTTAGGTGTTACATTGAATACTGATTTAGTACCAACAAAGAATTTACCATTCTCTGGATTGATACCACAGATAATGGCAGGCGCACCGTCCCATTTAACCGTGATGTTGAGTTTACCACCAACACTACCGGCTAACATGTCTCGTACTGACCTTAGAAAGTTTATAGCATTATCACCACCTTTAGAACCACGGTTGATGATATCATCTTCCAGATGTTCTAAGTGTGTGTTAGTACCACTTGATTGAAACCCTTTAAAACTAAACATTTTTCTCTCTCATTTGTGTCCATTATACAAAATTTCCATTCATTTGGCAAGCACTTTTTTGCTTTTTTTTCATAAAATCCATCAATATAATCATCTAGTTATACACTATTTATTCATTTAGACCATTGTACTTGACAGCTAAATTGAAAAATTGACCTAATTTATGCTCAACTCCAACCTTATTTGACCTTACCGCCATACTCATAGTGCCTATCTTTTTGTTTTTATTGTACAAATGTATATCAAAATTCTGTTTTGAGGTCTGTGAAGCCTTTGCTTCCACCTTGGTGACCTCTGATAATAAGACGCCTAGTCTGTTACTATCTTTGACCTCTTTGTGGTCATTACCATATGCTTTGACAATGGTAACAGGCACATCACTTTGTTTTAATATCTGACTTCTACAATAATTAATAAAGGTCTTAACATCTTTGGTCATAGTATAACCTAACTTGTTTCTAATAAGAGCCAAGTTTGCGTCATAAAACTTTTCATACTTTTCAGGTTCATCTCTTTCAAACTTATCTAATACTTTATAAGTTTTACTTCGCCAAGCCGCTTCATCATAGTGTTTATCTAAACCTGGTATTTTACTATAACTTGTTTTATACAAGTCTTCTCTCAGTCGTTTAATTTGGGTGCCGTTAGGTTCGAAATGATAATACACTTTATTAACATAAGTGTTTAACAAGGGCTCTTTTGTGGACTCACCACCTGCTTTTAAAGATACACCTAATATTGTACCATCTGAAAAGAATACTGCTATATCAGCTGGCGAGTTAGCAGGAACACCAGTTGGTTTTGCTCTGTAAGTCCAATAGACATTACTAATTGTTTTCTTTGCGTGTAATTTTTCTAAGTATCTTGTAATAGCAACTGCGTTTTGCATTTTCTCTTTGTACTTAGAGGACTCTGGCATTTGTTCTAAGAAATCTTTACCAGCCTTTGCGTCTGATTGATTAACATAACATTTTTGTGTTGCGTTATTTAATTTTAAAACTCTTTCATACAATCTTTGTGGATCTCTTTCTTTGATATTATTAAGAAAGGCCAAACAAGGTACGAGTTCTGTAATCGTGGAGTTTAAAGTGGTCTCTGTCATACCACCTGACATTGGTTTATATACCACTCTGACAACGGTAGTACCAATAGTTGTTTCTGTTATGTCTTCACTTGATAAAGAAGTTTTCTTTACAATAACAGGTAATTTTTTAGATTTGAAATGATTGCCTACATGTTTTCTTGCTGTAGCTCTATCAGCTGCTCTAGCAAAAAATACATCAACGGTCTTTGTTGATTTCTTTTCTTCGAAACTCAATATAGCCCCAGCCTTCTTAGCGGCCTGTTCTACTAATTGATATTGTGTTTTTGTAAGTAACATTTCTCTCTCCTATACATATTTATAACATACCTAGGAGAGATGGCAACAGCTTTTATATGTAGTTATAAAGAAAAGATGGAATACCACCGTTATTGACCCATACTTGATGTTTGTTTTGAAAAGAAGCAAGTCTCTCTGCGTCTTCTTCAAACTCATACTTAGCTACAATTTTATTAGTCGGTTCTTCCATTACTGCATGGTAAATGTTATTGCCTTCTTTTAAATCTACAACTTTATATTTCAAGTATTTTAGTCCTTCTGCTGGTCTTCTATCGCCTTTATGAAATTTTACTTTTTGTGTTTTTCTTTTTGGCATTAAAAGTTATTTGTGAAGAAGTGTGTTATTGTGTATCTGCCCCAACCCACTTCGTTAGTCGGTGCCATTTGTATAGGTTTAACCTCATGTAAATACCATGACGGAAAGAATATCATTCTATTGTTTTTTAATCGAATAGTTGTATCAATGTCTGGTAAATATAGGTCACCACCTTCAAATTTTTTAGGTTCTCTAAACAACCATATTAATGCCGTAAACATACCATTATCATAATGTGGTTTGTAATGGTCTGAATTTTCATAATAAGATACTATTGTTGCATTTGTATTAGTGTCTTTAAAATTTCTAGCGTTAGGTATTTCTTTCTCTATTTTATCTGAGAATTCTTTACAATGAATTTTATCTATGTGATTTAGAATAGGTGAGATTAATCTACCTCTAGGTAAATATATTTCATTTAAAAATACTCTACCATTTTCCGCTAGTGTCTGACCACCAATTTTAGCTGTAGTTGGTTCTTCACTTGCTTTTACAAACACACCTGGATTTGTATAGAGGTCTAATTCTTTCCACACCTTTTGTAAGGTGAATTCATCATACCAATTATCTTCTAAATGAAACTCGTACATCACCAAATCCAACTTATAAATGAATATCTTACACCTTTAGTAATTGGCATTACTTCGTGTGGATACATAAAGTTTGAAGGAAATACTAACAAATCTCCTTTTTGTAAATCTATTTTCTCCGAATTAATAATAAATTCGCCACCTTCAAAATCATCATTCAATAAACCTAATACACTTAGTATTGGTACACCAGAATTCTCATGTTTAAATACAGAATGTATATGGTCACAATGTACCGCCATCTTTGTATTAACATCATACTTATTAAATCTTACATAAGAATAATTGTTATGACTTGTAAACCAAGGTGTACTTAATCCTTGTATATATTGATGTGCTATTTTATCTACAATGTCATTTAATAATGGTCGTGTAGATGTTTCATGCCAAGCAATGGATAACTCATTATCATTTGAATAAGTTTCATTTGTGGTTGGATTATAAAATGTATGTTTAGTAAACTCTTTATCTTCTAATTCTTTTATTGTATCTCTACAAACTTTATCTGATACTCTATTATATTTTCTAACCCAATGGTTCAAGTTAATCATAATTTGAAATCACTAAACTTGTCGTATGCGTCCTCTTTATTTGTTTGACCACTATCTACAATGTTTTGTGCTGATTGTTCTACATCATACAATTTCATTTTACTTCTATCAACACCTACAATAAATGCTCTGTTCATACTAGGGTCATTATATCTGTTCTTCAATTGCTTGACTTTCATTTGACCTAGTTTTTCTAACTCTTCGTTAGACATTAAAGCAAACATAAAATCAGCAGTAGCAGGTAGACCAAAACTTTCTGAGGTATCTTCTAGTCCAATATCTGTACTGACAAAACCAGTTCTAGTAGTTTGTGTTGCACTAAAGATAGGTACATTATGTTCTACAGCAAGACCACGCAATTCTTCAGCAATAGCCTTGATGTAGAAATAGGAGCTAATGTTACCACCTTTAAATCTACTTGAAGCACATATGTTAAGATAGTCGATAAAGATAACATCTGGCTTAAATGATTTCTTTAATGCAAGTTCATTAATCAAAGATTTAAAATGGCCACTATGAGCAGAAGCGGTTGGGTATTCTTTGATAATTAGTTTGCCGGCAGTTTTACTTTGTATCTTAGATACTTTATTATCATATAATTGTTTAGGCATATTATGTAAATCATCCATAGAAACATCAAATAGATTTGCGTCAATTCTTTCAGCAATTCTTTCTTCAGCCATTTCTAATGTGATATACAATACATTTAAACCTTGTGTCAAATAACTTGAAGCGACATGACACATAAACAAAGATTTACCAACACCTGTACCTGCAAGAGCAATGTTTAATGTCTTACTTGGTACACCGCCTTTGGTAATCTTATTAAAGAATGATAAATCAAATTGATATCTTTTCTCTTTTGTATGATAGAATTTAAATCTCTCTTCAGCGTCTTCGATATAATCATGGCCAACAGACTTGTCAAATGAAACAGCTAATGCCTCTGATAATATGTGGGGTATTGCCTCTGCTGTTCTAGCTTTGTCTTTGTTGTCTAAGATTTTAATACCGTCTATAACTGCATTGTGTACAGCACGGTCTTTACAAAACTTTTCTGTAGTATCTAACAACCATTGTTGTTCTTGTTTCTCATCTGATAAACTAGCAACTAATAGTTTGAGTTCTTTGTGTTCTTCTTCATTGATATCTTTTCTATTATTAATCTCAATGAGGATTGTTTCTCTTGTAGGGCAATTCTTATACTTGTCAACAAACTTATACACTTCTTCAAATAAGAATTTCTCAATTCTGTTTGAAAAATAATCTTCTTTAAGAAAAGGTAATACTTTTCTGGTGTATTCTTCGTTGAAGAAGAGATTACTTAATATCGTTTGTTCAATTCTATTATTCAATTATAGCCCCATTGTTTAGTTGTTCATCTAGTAATTCTACCAGAATATCTCCAATATAATCTATAAACGCCTGATTGTCAAGCAAATCCTTATCATGTGGATTCTTAACAATAGTGTAATCAAAAATCAGAGGCAATGTACCATCTGGCTTTTCATCTTTACCGACACCAACATTACCGTATTTGAAAATAACATCTTTGTATTCTCCTTCGGTAAGTTTGATACAGGTATGGTCTTCGCCCTCTTTTTGAGCAAAGACATATCGTCTATTCTTCTGTTGGTTCTTCTCTTGCTGGTTCTTCTTCTGATCCGTAGGAGAATTTTCTTTTTGTGTACTCATCAATCTTATCTAATACCTCTTTTGTAAAATATTTTTCAGGCTCGTCATTGATAGTTTTACCAAAAACTTTTGTGCCATCTGGCATTTCAAATCTTGTAGATACTTTCTTAAAGATACCAGCTTCTTCGCCTAGTTCTAAAAGACCATAGTATCTGTCAAGGCCTTCTTTATAAGTTAGTCTCACATCAATTTGTGCATTTTCTTTTGTCAATCTACTCTTATAATTTTTACAATGAATGATATTACCGACTACCTCTGTACCATCTTTTTCTTTTCTCTTACCTAGGTAAACGATTGATGAAGCGGCGTATTTCAAACCTGAACCACCACCCATTTCTTTTTGAGGGAACATTGAACCAATGACATCATAGGTATGATTGGTCATAATCATAGGAATACCTGCTTGTCCTAGTTTCAATGTCAAAACTCTAAATGCTGATTTAACAATCTGACTTCTTGTCATATCTCTTGTTTCTTTACCAGCGGCTGTATCTTCCATTTCTTTTGTGGTCGATAACATACCTAAACTATCTAATACAAACATCATAGGCTTACGAGACTTTTCATCTTGCTCTAAGTATTTGTCTAAGATTTTAATTGCTTGTGTTCTAAATTCTTGTACGGTTGCTACAGGCATAACAACTAATCTTGTACTATCTACACCACGGTTTTCTACCATAGATTTAGATACTGCACTTTCACTTTCAAAGTAAATGACACCTGCTTCTTTATTTTGGTCTAAGAAATTCTTAACAATACCCAATGCAAAGAATGTCTTTCCTGTCGCAGCCTCACCAGCAATTGCCGTAATTCTACTATCAGGTAGTCCGCCATAAATTGAACCACTTAACAGAGCATTAAATGAATATGAACCTGTGTCGATAAAATTATCTACATCACCACCGGTACCATCACTTGCTAGTGTGGCATATTCATTGCCTGTTTCTTTAATTATTGATTTTAAAAAATCGTTCATACTCTTTTTGCTCCTTTTCAGTATAACTTATAGTATACCATTTTATACCCATACTATAACATAGTTGTTTAATTTTGTCAAGCTCCTGAGGGACAAAATTGTGTGTCATATAATTGTTATATCCCTTATATATTGTTATCATCATATCTTGGATAAGTTAATGTAAAACCTCGTTTAGCCCATATCTCTACCTGTCCTGGTATATAATCCTCATACTTAATGGACAAATAATCACCATTTAATCTATGCAACTCCTGAATGTATCTCTTATGTGGAATATAACCAACAATGGTATCTGTTTGGTGTGCTCTCCACTTCAGGTGTCTTTCCCATAAAACATCATAAAATCCTATTTTATTTACTTTGTTAATATTATCCCAATATGATTTCATAACTTCTGGTTTTAAAAATCCGTGTGCATAACCTATTAGATTAAAGTTGTCATCTTTAAACAAAGCATAATGATTACAATATTTTTCAATATCCATTTCATCTAATGGTCTTTCTTTCCATATATCAATATAATCTAACAAAGTATCCGGTCTTGGAAGTTCAGAACATTTTTGCCAGAATGGTGTATCTTTTCTATCTGACATGTAATGTAATGCTACAAAATCTCTGGTGTTTACCATGACCTCATCAACTAAATTATTGTAAGTATCTATTTCTCGTTGAGATGGTTTCTTTGTCAATCTATGCATTAACATAAATGATTGTTGAATTGATGTGCCAATAGAAGTAGCTTCTAAAGGTTCTAAGAAATTGGCAGATAGTCCTACTGCAATACAATTTTTAATCCAAACTTTATCTAGTTTACCAGGATCAAATTTAATATGTTTTGCTACTTCTGGTTCTTTGCCGTATTTTTTTGTAATCTCTTCCACAGCCTGGTCTTTGTTAATGAAATCTGTATCGTAAATGTATCCGTTACCAGTTCTACCATAAGTTGGTATTTGCCAAGTCCAACCTGCGTCTAAAGCCCACGCTCTAGTTTGCAATGGATATTCATCTAAGTCCTCTGTAGGAAAAGCAATTGCTTCTTTTAATGGTAAGTATTTACCATAAGATTGCCATTCAGCACCTAGTTCACCAATCAATAGTCTTCTAAAACCTGTACAATCAATATAGTAATCAGCTTCATAGGTCTTACCTGTTTTACATTTTAATTGTTTAATGCCATTATCATCTACTATTACTTGTTCAACTTCTTCATCATGTAAAGTAATATCTCGTTGTTTCTCATTACACACTCTGGTTAACCAATTGTTAAGTTCAAATGTATTGAAATGATATTGTACAAATCCACCCATAACTTGTCGTTTACCATCTGGACCTAACCAATCACCTAGTTTGTTAGACCATAACTCTTCGGGTACAAGTTGTTTAGGACTTAAACCCTCTGCCATCATTTTTGCATAAGGTAAAGATGTCAGCCCCATTTTAGTAGTAAAATCACCACTAACGGAATGTATATAATCACCTGTGGTCATCCAATCTTTAAAATGAATACCTGTTTTAATTGTACCTTTAGTTTGTAAGACACTATCTATTTCCGTTTTACCTATGTAACTAATAAAATCGTGCCAATGTTCAGTTGAACCTTCACCAACACCAATAATTGGAATATTTTTAGGCACTAATACATCTACTTGTGCTTCTAATCTTCTTTGTAATATAAGAGCAGTTACCAATCCAGCAGTACCGCCACCTACCACACATATTTTCATTTTTTGTGGAATGGACATTTATATTCTCCGTCTTTTCTCATTTGCTTTTGTTTTTCTTTGTACCCACCATTTAGACCATTAAACTTTGTAAAAATATTTAAAGCACTAGTCTTTCTTTCTTTTTCAAATTCAGGTGTTTCATCAATACATTCAAATTCAAATTCGTTTCTTTGAAAAGGTATGTACATACACAATGGTGTACCTCTTTTAATCTCTATTGTGCCTTCTTTTTTAACCATGACTTGTTGATTAATTTCGTAGTGAAAATCTGTGTCTATAATGCCAGGTAATACTTCAAAGTCTTCATTGAATTCATAGAACATTGGCATTTGTAACATAGAAACTCCTGGTGGAGTTTTTACAAACCAAGGACATTCTGTTTTCCAACAGAATTTATATGTATCTCTTTGATTGGCAGGTAAGTGGTCAATGAATTGATTGTCACCATGAAATCTCCAAGGCAACTTATCGTTTGGTGTTTCCCAATTATAAACAACTTCACCGTCATTCAAAGTTTTAATAGTTAATCTACTATCACACCACATTTTCATTACATAACCAATTCTATGAAAATCTGGAAAAGAAGGACAATTCTTAACGGTTGGTAATTTTTCTTCTCCGTCCATGGTAAATCTAGGAGTTTTTGCAAACCATGACGGAATATATTTTGTTGCAACTTCTATAGGTTGAATATCGGCCAAACCTGGAACGGATGACCAGAAAGTTATTTTAGGTTGTTTCTTTTTAAAAAAGTTTATCATTAATTACTCATCTTATAATATCAATATTACTATCTTTAGTCCATATCTCTAAATCATTTCGAATACGACCTTCTTCTTTTAACTTGTTATATCTTTTTGTGGCTAGTTTTCTCCACCATGAAACAATGTTATCTACATTGTATTTATCATAGTTTTCAGCCTTCTTTATTTCATCTGTTTTACCATTTACTATATCAACAAAGTTTTCAATACCATAATTTGAAACATAATATCTTTTTTGTTCTGTTAAGTTCTTTGCGTTTGCAATAGTCACATCAAAGTTTTTACGGTCATCACCATCTAGTGCTTTCTTTACTAGACCAATAATACCTGTAGTCATTTTAAGTTTACGACTTGACGCACCTTCTTTTACAAGTTGTCCTTTGCCAATAATATCCTCAACATAGTCTACCATATCTAAGTAAGGTTTACCATGCAACATAGGAATAAAATCTGACATTGTATTGCCTTTGTATCTTAGAAACGGTTTCATACCGTCATACATTGAGGCACCTTTTGTATTACCATAGAGTGATGTAGTTTCAAACATTACCAAGTTCATATCATATTTTTTGTTTAATCGTTCTCTAACAAAGTGTGAACAACATACCCCAGCAAGAAGTTTACCACCGAGGTAATTATAACCAAAGGGCTGGCAAGGAACAATAACAAAACCCATAATTGCTGTCTTATTGAAAGTTGTGAGGTTTGGTACACTTCCCAATAAATCATTTCTTGGTTTACAATTAATAACTGGACTCCCAAAACGCATAAAGCCCACAAACTTATTAGTATTATTTTCTTTAACTGCAAGTTTCAATGCCTTTCCTGGAATACTGACCATATTACTATGACTTGAAATCATATTAATACAGGTGTCCCATGTGTAGTTATCTAATTCAACAACTTCTAAATCCATGTCCTCTGGTGACATAGTAAAGTCACTAAACATCTCGGAATCTAAACCCATACCAGGCAAAGATGTAGGCAGACTATCAATCTGTGCCATCTTTTGGTCACGCATGTACTGGTCTATTCTTTCAAACTGACCAAAATAGTCGTTGAAGATAGCTGCGACATGTTGTGCTTGTTCTTTACTTAGGGTCTTCGCCATTCCACATCCATAATAATAAAACTGGTATCAATAATATAACTATACTACAAAATATACTAAATGTCAAGCTCATCCGAAGAAAGCCTCCAGACTTGCCTGTGGTTCTGCTTTCCAACCAATTGCGTCTAAGATAAATCGCATAGGGTCTAAGAAAGTCTTATCAAACATAACATCATAGTCTATGTATTGTTGTAGATTAAACTCGGTTGGTAGTGTACTAATATAACTGATAACATCAAACTTAAACGGATTGGCTTCTTTGAGTTTTAGAAACTTAATCTTGTCGCCTTCTTGTATCATAGGATACTTGTTATGTAATTTGAAATTATCAATCTGATGATTATATATCAAAGCACCTTTCACATGAATTGGTGTACCTTTGATGAATATGTTACTACTACTGGTATACTTTTTAAGATTGTTACAACTTCTAGGAAAAGCAATTGCTTCTGCCGGTAGTTTGAAAAATTCTGTTCTAAAGTCTGCAATAAATTTATGTAGGTCTGTTTGTTCTTTACCCATAATAATTTTAATTGCTTCTTTAATCTTACCTCTACAAACTTGTGGTGTTGAAGACTTAACGGCTTCGATACCCATAAGTTTAAGTTTAGGTTCTGCAAGTCTAACACCTTCTTCATCAAGTACATTTAGCATGTATCTCTTCTTTGCAATCCAGATACCTTTGTTGGCAATTACTTCTCGTTTCATTACCATGGCATTTTTAAATGCATTAGAATAATCTGCTAGTTCATCAAAACATTTTTCAATATATGGTTCAATCTTTTGTTCACAAACTTTATTTAAGAAGTCAACAATCTGGTCATTTGTTTTACCTTTGCATGTTACTTCAACTAATTTTTCTAATCGAACATAGATACTATCTGTATCAGACGCCACAATATAATCTTCGTTATCTGTATTCAATACTTTGTTTAAATAATCATTTACTTTTTTTTCAATGAAACGAATAATAAACTGACCAGCAGTTGTAATACCAGCAGCCTGTCTTACATCATAATACCTGAAGTATTGATTACCAACTGCACCATAAGCTGAGTTCAATGCAATCTTTCTTGCCCATTGAATATTATGGCACCTTGCAATCTCTTTAACTAATTCTGGATTCTTAGTTCTTTGATATTGTTCTTTTGCCTTCAACATTCGTTTCTTATAAATCACTCGTTCTTTATACATGGTCTCCATCATTTCAGATAGAAACCCTTGGCTGTCTCTCATAAACAATGCACCGTTAGGTGTAATTGTTGCGTTCTTTTCTTTTAAGAAATCTAAATTAATTTCTCTATTCAACATCTTCTCAACACCAACGGCTGAATGATGAGAACCAATCAGTTTTTCTGGTGAGATGTTGTATTGAATAAGAATATGTGGATAAAGAGAGTTGATATCAAATGAAACCATCCACTTGTGTTGGCCTGGTATAGGGTCTTTTACATAAGCGCCTTCATACTTTTCATTCTTAATGTGGTCTTCTCTTGGTGGTATGCAAATATTCTTCTTCATCAAATAGTTTGCAATCAAAGTATCCCACACTCGCACTTGTGAAAAGATATCATCATAGTTAACTTTGGATTCATATGCAACGGTCAATGCCAGTTCAATCAAACCTAGTTTGTCTTCTAGTTTGTCAACAATCTCCACATCTTGTATGTTGTAATCTACAAACCTTTGAAAGTCTTTCTCATAAAATTCTTTGAATGTGCCATAAGGGTTATCGTTCTTGTTTTCATCTAGTTCTATTTCACCAATGAAATCTAGTTTATAACTTTCTTGCCTTGTTGGAATAAACCACTTATACAAGTCAAGGTAATCTAACATAACGGTACCAAACAAAGTATAAACTCTTTGTGGTCGACCTTGTACATGAATTACTGCATTGTCAATCAATCCCCAAGGTGACATCTTTTCAATGACCTTTTGACCTGCAACAAGTTTAATTCTTTCCATCAAATATGGTAAGTCAAAAAACTTGGTATTCCAGCCTGTGATAATATCAGGATGATTTTTCATCCAAAACTTCACAAACTCAAACATCAATTCTTTTTCACTCTTACATTTAATATAAGTTACATCTGTTCTATCTGTATGATAATCGCCTACACCCCATGTAATGATGTGTTTGTTTGTTTGATTTTTTACCGTAATACATAACAACTCTTCAACTGGATTTTCTACATCTGGAAAACCATTTTCACAAGTAGTCTCAATGTCTAGTGTAAAAATTTTAATTAGTTTTTTATCCCATTCAATCTCTTGTGGGAATTCTTGGCCAATATACTGATAATGAAACCTCTCTAAACCATAGACAGGTGTATTCATCTCAGACCTCTCTTTACGATATCGTCTGGCATCCATAATATTATCAAATGTTATTGGTTGTAGATACTGACCTTGTAGGTTTTTGTAAGGAGATTTAGATGATGTTAGAGAATAGAAAGTTGGCATAAAGTCCAACTTCTCTTTGTATTCTTTACCGCCGTGTATACCACGGACTAATAGTTTTCCTCTGTGTTCGATAACATTTTTATAAAAGTTCATTGTTCCTCAAATATGCAATTAAGCCATCATGTTTAGGTTCTAGTTCGATTTGACAGGACAACCTACTGAGTCCTGGTTTATAGTCTTTTTCGTATTCTAATAAGTCAATTTCAGGACTATTATAAGCCATTTCATCTAATTTGTCAAGCCACCTTTCATCAATATACACATGACAAGTACCACACGCACAACAACCACCACAGGTGGCTGGTATTTCTTCGATAGGAACAGGTGAATGAAACTTGGCAGCCTCCATAAGAGTAGTACCTACAGGCACTTCAACTCTTATCTTGGAGCCGTCTCTGACAAAATATACCGTAACCATTTTAAAGTTTTGGTAGTTTTGCTTCTGTTATGAATTTACTTTCTTGAGCTGACGGTTGTAAAATACCTGAGGTATTTTCTTCGTAGTTCTTTTTGATATCTGATTTAGGATTAATCATTGTGATAACTTTATCAATCATCACTTTAACTTCGCCGTCATCTGTATAAGGTTGCCATGGTGACAACATCAACTGAATTGGTTGTCCTGGTGCCATCTGTCTTGGAATTAAGACAAACGATTTTTTTAATACAATGTGGTCAGCATATTCATCAATATCACCGATTACATCTTCGCCTGTTGTTAGACGAATAATTTTAACATTCTTCATATTCACTCCTTGTTATCATAATATAACACAACTAATTCAATTAGTCAATGCTGTATTTGGTTGTTATTACATATTTTCTTTGAGGGTTAACCATTACATTTAATTTGTTCATAAATGCACGGTCAAATAGAATAAGACTTCTCTCATCTCTATCGTCCAAAGTAAATTCTACATCTTTATAGAGACCGCCTGCAAACTCCACATCAAGTTTGATAACATATCTGGTCTCATCATAATCTCTTAAGCCGCCTACTGATATGTCTTCTTTACGAATAATGTTTGAGGTTATAGTCTTACCCAAAAGAGTCCATCTAATTTGTTTACCATCCACCTTATACTTATCAGCGTGTATAACTGGCATGCCTGAATTACCAGTATCAAACTTAGCAACGATTTCCCCAAAAGGTTTAATTGTGACCACTTCTTTATAGCCACACTCCGTTGGTGTTTTATACCGGTTATTTTTATCAGCAAAGTAGTTGATAACAATGTTAGATATATTAAGTTTAGTCGCATCCTCAATTCCCTCAGTACCAGGTGATGAATTCACCTCTAACATAAACGGCGGTTCTTTCTCCCTATTTTTACTAGGTATGAAATCAACTGCCGACCAATGTCCGTTTACTGCCTTAGCAGCTCTTAGACTTTCTTCAATTTCTAATTCTGTAAGTTCTATCTTTTCTGGTACAGAACCTTGTGATACATTTGACCTGAAGTCGCCTTCAATAACTGGTCGTTTCATAGCTGCAATTACTTTGCCACCTAAAATATGTACCCTTACATCATAATCTGTTTTAATATATTGTTGTGCTAATAAATCTGTGTCTTCATCTTGTTTATGAATTAATTGTACAATACTATCTAAACCTTTTTCTGTATCAACAAATAATACACCAACACCTTTAGAACCTCTAAGTGTTTTTAGAATAATAGGAAACTTTAAACCAGCTTCTTCAACTAGTTCTACTGATTTTTCGGGGTCATTGATAAGAATAGTTTTAGGTTCTGTTAAACCATAATCTGCAAGTCTTAATGAAGTTCTATACTTGTCTGCACAAATATTAATACTTTGTCTGTTGTTTACACAACATACATTGGCTCTTTCTAAGATAGACACAAAGTCCATCCAACTATCTTTTCTGACAACACTACCACGAATGATTGCAACGGTATCACTATCAATTTCAAAACCTTTTTTATCATCTTGGTTATGAAATCTACGAACACCGTCCTCGTAAGTAGTATAACCGCCAGTAAGTTTAAAAAGATAGTGTGGATATTTTAACTTATCACACTCTTCTCTAAGTCTATCAGCAGTATGAAATTCTTTTGCCTTTTCTGGTTCATCTGTAATGATGAGCAGACGCAAGAATTTTTCTTTATCTACTTTAGCTTCTGTTAAATAGTCTTTAAATTTTGGTACTTGCATTTACTTGCCATCTGTTTCACTTTCGCCAGGTTTTTTACCTATATTATATTTAGCTGTCAAGTTCCAGTCATTTTTTTCTTTATAAGGTAAAACCTTTATCTGGCTTAGTGGTGCTTTGTTGTCAACACTATCCTTTTTAACGATATCAATTAAGTTCCAATCTTGTAATAGTAGCGCAATTGTATTTCTTCTTTGAATATCATTTTCAACCAAAGTAGATTTCTTACCATCTAAAGCAAATAACTCTTTAAAATGGGTAATATAATACTTACCTTGTTTGTGTAAAATATGACAAGATTGATATAGGGTTTTGTCTTTACGACTTGCAACACCTATTCTCGTCAAGGTCTCTCTAACCTTTAGAAAATCATCTGGTTGTTTGATTGTTACCTCAAGCATATCTGCCTGAGACCATTTTATAATCTCTTCACTCATTTTTTTCTCCCACCCTTTTCCAAGGACTTTTTAATTAGTTCCAATTGTTCATCATTTAGTATGGTTAGAGCTTCTTTTGCTTTTTCATTACTATAGCCATAATACTCTTTCACATACTCCATGTCTTTAATCTTCGATTGTGATAACCATTTACCACCAAATCGCTTTTTCTTACGGATACTATTTATATAAAAGTCAAATTGTACTTTTTTGTCAAGGAAGTGGAAGCCATTCATCTCATTGGCTTGTGCTATACAATCGTAATGCATTGACAGGCAACGATTGATAATGTAAGGAGAATATTTTTTCTCCCACATAATATCATCACTATCTAATAGTTTTTCTTTAGATGTATTGATAGCGTTTAGATAATCTTTTAGTTCATAACTCATAATATATTAACCTCAATGGTGCCCTCTGACGGAATTGAACCGCCAACCTACTGATTACAAATCAGTTGCTCTACCAATTGAGCTAAGAGGGCAAATTTGGAGCGGGTGACAGGATTCGCACCTGCGACATTTTCGTTGGCAACGAAATGCTCTACTCCTGAGCTACACCCGCTTATACTCATTTAAATTTACAACTCGCCATAATCTCAGTTAGACAAGCAATTAAGTTAATTTCCTGGTCGGCAACAAAGGCAGCCTTGTATTGATAACCAGCGACAATTAATATCATCTGAGGTACAGACGAAGCCTCTAACGCATTGGTTAGAACATCATATACACCTCTGAATAAAGAAGATGGTTCTTTGTCTAAGTTCTGAACAACCCATTTACGCATATCATTAAATCGTTTCTCTTTTAAAGAAGCGACCAACTCTTTGTTATTGGCTTCAGATAAACTAAACAAAATACCACTATCAATTTTACCCCTTACAGAATATCTTTGTAGTTCATTTATAGTTCTACGAAAGTCTGGATAGTATTTCTGAATTAACTCAGCCAATACTTTAGGGTCATATTCAACCTCTTCTTTCTTTAGAATGTCCTGTAATCTAGTTAGAAGTTGTTTGGCAGTTTTTACTTTCTGGCCATTAACAATTCTAAAATCAATTACGGTACATCTACTATGTAGAGGTTCAATGATTTTGTTTTTGAAATTACAAGTAAAGATAAATCTACAATTCTTGTAAAATGTTTCGATAAAATTACGCAAAGCAGGTTGTACGGACTCGGCATTCATATAGTCTGCCTCATCAATAATAACTACTTTGTGGTTTGCCTCTGCCGTTAGAGAAACGGTTGAAGCAAAGTTCTTAATCTTGTGTCGTAGTGTATCAATTTGACGGCCTTCATCTGAACCGTTAATGATAATATAATCTACGCCTAGTTGTTCACATAAAGCACGAGCAACGGTAGTCTTACCAGTACCTTGTGTACCTGATAATAGTAAATTTGGTAACTCGCCTTGTTTTAGAAAACTTTTGAAAGTCTCTTTAGTATCTTCAGCTAAAATACAATCATCAATTGTCTTTGGCCGATACTTTTCTACCCATAAATGGTCTGACATTTTTTCCTCACTTGTTTCATAATTAATAATTCTTAAAGTATATATTGAAAGACAAACTTATTCTCTCGCTATCTGTTAAATTAGTATCTATACTATGTAGGAGATAACCAGGAAATAAAATTAATTTACCTACATTTGGTTTATGGCCAAATGGTCTTCCAGCATAATGTTTAAAGATTGATGAATTCGTTTGATACGCTGGTGTATAAAACTTTATATCGCCATCATCACCACTTGTTTGGTAATAATATACTCCAGATATATCAGCAGTACCATGGTCGTGTTTATGTCCATAATTACCAGGTTTGAATAATGAAAACCAAGATATGGTTTTATATTCAGGCATATGATAATTTATTTCGTTACAATAAACAGGTAAGTTTTCATCTAATACTTGTTGAAAGTGTTTGAATGTAAATGTACTATCAAAGTCACCTCCTAAGTAATGAGATTTCCACTCATCATGGTATTTGAATTCAACCGTTTTCAACAACTCAGATAATTCGGTTTGCACATTGTTTAATTGTGGACCTGTTATCTGATTATAATATATTGGTGTTGAAAAAGGTGTTTCAATCATTCACTTGTTCATCTTCATCATAAGAAAAGGTAACTTCATATCCACCTTTTCTGTCTGTCCACCAATCATCTTCTCGTTCATAGTCACACTCACTTACAAACTCCCAAAACTTATCGTTTTCTTCGTCTGTAGGTTCTTCGCCAATAGGTTCTATTTTAGAACCAAACTGCTGTTCTTGGTGTGATAAGATTTCTTTAAATCTTTGTACTGAACCGAAATCTTGTATGATGAATTCATCATCTACATCATACTTGAATTCAGAAGCTACTTGGTGCCACTCAGTTTTGCTGAATTGCATAATTAAAACTCACTATCAGGTTCTACAGCAATCCAGTATTGCACTTTGGTTGTTTTGTTAATGAAATGACTAATCTTTTGTGAAGAGATAGCAACATCATAATCACCATTAATTAACTTAAAGTTCTCTTTCTTAAAGAAAGCCTTAAAGGTTTTATCAGTTGTACCAATTTCTGATACATAGTCATTAGTAGAAGAATCCTTCTTATCAAACGCAACCAACTTAATAACCTTACCATCACCTTGAATTGAAATATCTGGTAGATTTAGTTGTGTAGCCACTTTCATAAGTTTATCGAATACACCCTTAACTAAAGTAAAGGTAACAAACTTATCTGGCATTGTGATTGATTTTGATGGCGTCATCAAAACGGATTTATCAGCGAATACATATTTAATCTTAGACTTACTATTATCATCTACAATGTGTAGAGATTGTCCACCATTAAATTGTAATGTACTCTTATCAAACAATTCAATAGCTCGTAAGAAATCTGGCAATTTATATACACCAAATTCCTGTTCAAAGGTTTCATCAATTGTTGCTTCTGCTAATACATTCTTTTGATTTGAAATCGTAGAGATTGTATTACCAGGTTTGAACAAAATGTTCTCGTTAATATCAGCAAAGTTTTTTAATACTGACATTGTGTTAGCACTCAAATTCATAATATATTTTCTCCTTCATAATATTATTTGGAGCGGATGAGTGGTACTGCCCCACTTTCATTTGATTGGAAATCAAATATAATACTTTTATACGACATCCGCATTATTCAATATACACTAGATGGCCGTCTTTGTCAAGCCTAGGACGGCCATCTAATTTTACTTCTTAGTCTTTCTTAGTTACAAATGAATATAACTCAGCAGCCTGTTTCATCACCTCGGTTGGTGAATACATTTTAGGCAAATACTTTTCAGTATATTCAGTTATATCTTTGTTTGCTTCTTTTACTTTGTTTAGATTTTCATAAAAGATACCAACTTGTGTATCATATGCTTTATCTAACATTTCTTTAGCCATTGCTAAAGTATCGAAACGAATTTCGAATGGGTTTTTTCCACTTGACATAATTTTCTCCTTTGTGTCTGTGTTGTGTGTTAAGGTGGCGGAATATTCCCGCCACCAATATATATCCAATTAACTATTTAACTTCAATAGTCTTTGGTTGTTTGTGTTCTGGAATAATTCTTTCCAAAGACACTTTTAAAAGGCCGTCTTTTAGTTCGGCACCTTTAACTTCAACATCATCAGCGATTGTAAAAGCTTTAGAGAAATATCTTTTAGCGATACCCTTATGGATAACACCATCTTCCTCGTTATCTTCTTTTTCTTCTTTGATTGATTTGATAGTTAATACACCATCTTCCAAAGATACATCAATATCTTTTTTAGAATAACCTGCTAATGCAAGTTCAACATCATAGGTATTTTTACCTGTCTTTACAATGTTGTATGGTGGGAAATTAGGGACAGAAAGTCCTCTAAAGTCGTCTTCAAACATTCTTTCGAAATGGTCAAAGACATTATCAAAACCGATTGTTACCGGTCTTAATTGATTGAATATACTTAGTGCTTTGTTTGTCATACAAACCTCCTTTTATTAAGCAAAGTTTATTGTTATTAAATGAAAGCCCATTATGGCACTTTCACATTTATTTATATAGGTATTCATTTTAAAATGTCAACCCATAATGTATAATTAATCCTACACCAAGAATTACTATCTGTGGTGTAAAATTGAGAAGAATACTCTTCTCTTGCCATTTGATACCCACATAGGTCCATAGAATAGCACCTAACATGTGTACTATGACATTATAAGGGTATGCTTCTGGTATTGTGTGTAATGCTATCGCTATTAATATAGTCGAAGCAGCCACATACTTTATAATATTCACCATTTTCATATCCTCATATAAGTGGTAGTTTCGGTTTAGGGTCTTAAACTACCAAAGAGAGCCGCAGCTTTAGTTTGGAGATTATAGAGGTGAAACTAAGCGCAAATGCTAAAACCCCTCTGTATCTGGTAGTGGTAGGCCTCACCCACTTTTACCCTAGTATCTACTTAAAGACACATTTCCCGAGGTCACGCTAGCGACCTTTTACGGCTACGAAGGCCAATGGACCAGATAAGGTGGTAGTTTTGATAAAGCAGACTACCAACTGCTGACTATTCGGATTGAACCGAGGCGTCACCCCTTCCATCGCTGGAGGTCTTACGAATTGCCTCCACATACTATTTATTACACTTCACGGCACAGCAGATGGAACGAAATCTCTATTATTTCATTCTTTCAAGTTTAGCTAATCGCTTTTTAGTATTTTTAATACCTTGCTTCTTAGCCTCTCTACGAATTTCTGAAGGTTTCATATAGTATTGTCTATCTCTAATTTCTTTGATAAGACCCTCTTTCTGAACCTTTCTTTTAAGAACACGCATAGCCTGTTCTAAATTGCCATTTCTTACTTTTATTTCTATCGCCAAATTATACTTTAACCTTTCTTGTCCTTTTCAAAAAAGTGGTGGTAGGGACACTACCCCCTACCACCGTTTCGAAAGGACACTCTTCGCTTAATGCGAAGAATTGAGTATTAGATAACCTCTTGGTCATCTGAGGACTCCTCCTCACTCATTTGGGAAGCAATATCAGATTGTCTTTGCTGTTCTGCTATCTGCTCAGCAGTAGCACCAGCGTCAACTTTCTGGTATAGTTCCATAAATGAATTCTTTGTATCATCATCAAATCTGTTTGTACACACTTCAATAGCTTTCATTTTGTTATTGAAGATAGCAAACGCTTGAATGATATGTACTAACCTTCTGGTTGAAATAATCTCATCAACACCACCATCAAAGTAGGTTTTTCTGATTACATCAGCCCAAGTTACCAACTTATTACAAAAGTCTTTGTCTTTTTTACCAGACTTTTCTAAAGTATTGATAAGGATTTTCTCCTCAACCTTAGCAGTTGGATACTTTTGTTCAAAGGTAATTGGAAATCTTTCCAAGAACGCCTCGTTCAATACATTAGTACCGATAAACTTACCATCATCACTACCTTGACCTTTTGTATTGGCAGTAGCAATGACATTGAAACCATCAGCAGGTTTCACAAACTTGTTAATCTTTTTAACAAAGACACCAGAGCCTTCTAAGATTGGTTGTAAACACATAATCTTATTAGACGCAAGGTCAATCTCATCAAGTAACAAGACAGCGCCTCTTTCCATGGCTTCGATAACAGGACCATTTTGCCATACGGTCTGACCGTCTTTAAGTCTGTAACCACCTAAAAGGTCGTCTTCATCTGTCTCAATGGTAATGTTAACCCTAATAAGTTCTCTCTTATTCTCGGCACAAGCCTGAGTAACACCCATTGTCTTACCATTACCAGACAAACCAGTAATGAAGATTGGATAAAACATTCCAGATTTAACAATCTGTTTAACATCTGGATAGTTACCAAATGAAACGAATACTGGATCCTTTTTAGGAACAATATCGCCTGTTAGTGAAGACACAACATAAGCCGCCTCATAATTTTTTTGACTTTCTGGTGCCAAAATCTTTTCAGCAACCGGAGTAGTCTCACCAACTCCTTCACCATCAACTGGTAGTTTGAACATAGACTTACCAATTTTGTAGTCTGAGTTCTTAATCAACCATTGAGGTGCATATTTACAGCCAAACTTTTTGTTGGCTTCTTTAAGTTGTTGAACCGTTAACTCGGCAGTACCGAATTTTTGAACGGCATAATCAACAAACTCTTTTTGTTTAGTATTTAACATAGTGTATGTCCTTTCATATTTAAGTTAATTTCTCACTTTATGGGTCCATCCTACAGGAGTTTCCTGAAAATGGCAACCATTATTTTCACTTTTTTTCAACTTTTTTTTCGTTGCCAGGTGTGACTTTCCAAGGTGCGACATCCTGTCTATGCAACCTCCGCTATAAATTTGTTTAAAATCACTCTGGAAACCAATCTATTTTGCATTGCTTTACCAAACATTCTCTTAAACTCACCAACGGTTTCTTTTTTAATTTCAGTATCAGACATATCAAAGTTCTCAACTTTAAGTCTTTTACCATCTAGTAAAAAGTATTTGTTATAACCAGGTTTGTCAACAGCAATGGCCTTGTTTTTGGTCATTTCTTTTCTGGCTAATTCAGTTTTTCTACTTCTTTCCATATAGTCTTTGCCTTCCATATACTTCTCAATATCCCACCTTTTAACTCTTTTAAGGATAAAGAAACCAAGTATGTTACAATCATATTTGTTTTTAATCATGGTCAACAACTTGTCTGTTAAATCATAGTAACTATCTAATACAATCTTATTTTTACCACTTTGCAACACGGCTGTTTTATCATAATCAACCACACTTGATTTGTACCATTCATCACTACCAATCTCTGCTGGGTTATACATTTGCTTTCTAAAGCTGTTTGCCCCACCATCTGTTAAGGTAATAAAGGTCATTTTCTCAATACCATATTTGTCTTTGAACATTGGTATCAATTCATTACAAAACACCAACGCTTCGTTAAGTGGTGTATTACCTAAGTACAATGCATTAGGAACACCAAAACTATTGTATCTAGCCATTCTTAAATCACTATCAAAATCTTTTTGATAACAATAATTAGCATTGTAATATTGTGCCATGTGGTACATATACATACCTGCTAATTCAAATTCTTTCTTAGTCATTCTGTGACTAAAGCAATTAACTAGATTGAAGTTCTCAAACGACCAATCACCTTCTTTGTAGTTAAATGACTTTTCTTGTTTATCACTTCTCTCACTAGTAAAGAAATAAACTTCAAAAGGAATATTTACTTTTCTAACAAACTCTACAAGGTTAAGTAATTGCTCAACGGTATTCATTAGAGTATCACTCATAGAACCAGACCAATCAAGTAACATCATCATACCGTGGTTTTTACCATCAGGTATAATAGTCAATTTCTTAAAGATATCATCTGAGTATTTGTAACTAGGTAGTTTTAAAGGGTCAATAATACCTGTCTTATCTGTTTGTGCTCTCTTGTAAGCAGTAGCAGCTTTCTTCATCTCAAACTCTTTAACAAGATACATAACCGTTTTCTTGTTTTCTTTTTGAAACTTTTTAAATGTATCTTTTAACCATGACATATATGGCACATCTTCATAATTGTATGCTCTATGTCTAATTCTTTCTTCTTGCATTAATTGAAGAAACTTTTTGTAAGTAAAGATAGATTTAAGATTTGCTTTTGGTATAGAACCGTAAGTGAAACCTTTTGTCTTACTATCAAGTAGTTCTGATTTCTTTTCTTCGTAAGCTTGGTCAGTTACAGCTTTTAAAAGTTTGTTAGATGGTGTGCCATCTGAACCTTTACCGTATTGACCAGGTTCACCAGTTTTTTCTTCTTTATTTTCTGTTTTTTCTTCTTGTGTACTAGATGAATTTTCATTAGCAGGTTTTTCATCATCTGCTTTTTCATCACCAAAGTTATTGAAATCATTTTTTTCATCTGATTGGTCGTTATCATCAGCACTATCAAACTCATCTTCAAAGTCATCTTCATTACCAAGTTCATAAGTTTTAACAATAGATAACTCATCAAAGTTAGGAAGTTTTTGCATTTCCTCAACTTGTTCTTTCTGCCATGCTAACATCTCTTTAGCAAGTGAAAGTACATCATCAAAGGTAGTCACTTGGTCAACTTTAGCCAACCAGTTATTATCTTGGTCGTTAAATGAAAAAGGTAGTCTGTTAAGTGATTTACTTCTTAGATTAATCTTGTCGATAATCATTAAGTCTGTATTGATATCTTTACCATAAAGACCAAAGAAGTTCTTTTTTTCTAAGATATCAAAACCGTTTAGGTAGTTTTTAACTACACCAGGATATTTTGCTTGAATTAATTTGTCAATTCTTGTGTCTTCGATAACATTGACATATGACCTTAGTTCTTGGTCAGTAATGCCTTCCCATTCTTCATAAGGTGTATATAATGCGTGTGAACATTCGTGTGCTATAAGCATGTCATAGACATCACCAGATTGTTCTTTGAAAATTGGTAGGGTTAGAATTCTGTTTTTGACATCAAAAGAAGCAGTCGCAACTTTGTCGTGTCTAACGGTAATATTTTCGTTTGCTAGAAGTTTAGCGAGATTACTCTTAACTTCTAAATTTATAGTGTTCATATTAGTGTCCTTTTTCATCATATGTGTCCATCCTACAGGCCTTTTCCATATAAGTCAAGCGTTTTTGTGATTTTTTTTTAATTTTTTTTCAACAAAAAACCCTTATAGGACAAGGGTTTATGTAGCTGCGTCAAATCGCACAGCTAATTTATTGTATTTTTTCGCTCAATATCGTCTTCCGAGCAGTCCGTTCCATACTGGATTTCGATAATTTTAAGTGGTATATGTTCTTCATTACATAACTGGTGCCATTCACCTCTCTCTATATGTAAGTTATCAAACATTTTATACTCACCTAGTAGTTCTAAATCTGTGTTACTATTGATTGTATAGACGGTGGCCACACCTTTACTGATAAACCAATGTTCTGACCTATCTTTATGTTTTTGCATAGATAGTCTTTCGCCAGGCATTACAACTAATTCTTTTACTTTAACTACATTGAGTTCATTATGTATAACTCTATAATATCCCCACGGTCTTTCGGTCTGGTTTGTAGCCCATTTCTCTAAAATGCTTGATGAGGAGTTACGCTTCTCCGTACCTCCTACACCAAAAGCAAAGGTAATCCAGTCATCTGATTGGAAATACTTCTCTTCAGGTATGTTCTCGGCAGTTCTATCACCACCATTGGCAAAGATAATGTGTGCTTTAGGGTAAAATCTTTTGACTTTTAGAATACACTCAATGGCCGTACCGTCCCAATCATCAAACGGTATTACATTGTGTACAAACGATAGGTTTTCTACAACCTTTTCTCGTTCATAGAAAGGCATAAAGTATTTGCCTTTCTTTTCTTTTAACCAATTGTCTGAGTTAAGTCCTACAATCAAATGGTCGCCTAAGGCGGCGGCACATTTCAGGTACTCTATATGTCCTGAATGTAAAGGGTCAAAACCGCCAGTTGCAATGACTACTTTCATCTATTGTCACCATTGCCACCGATAACACCTCGGTTCATTCGGTCTTGTAATTTAACTATATTGTTGTCAGCAATAGTTTGGAGGTCGCAGCCAATATCATCAGCCAATACAGCGATATACCACAGGCAATCGCCAATTTCAGCGGATATCTCTTTACGATAATCTTTATTCTTCTCATATCCATCTCTTATTAATTTTTTAACTTTGTTCGCCACTTCGCCTGCTTCACCGGCAAGTCCTAACGCTGGATATAAAATCTGGTGTTTCTTGTCGTAGATAGCCGTTGTCTTGGCCATTTCTTGGTACTCATTGAAATTCATTTCTATTTAGTCCTAATTTGTTTTATACACATAACCCTCAGAAAGACCTAATTCTTTCCATGTACGATTACTTTCTTGTATATTTAAATCCGGATACACGCCATTGATTTTGTGGTATTCATCAACAAACTCTTTCTCTACCGTGTGAAAATCAATAGGTATCTCCTTCTTGTATTTCTTACCATTGAATGTTGGTATCTCTACTTCAACAATCGGCAGTAGTAAAAAATAGACTTCTAACCTATTACCAGCAAGCAATTCTTGTTTCATATACTTACAGATTGCATAATTTCTCATACTCTCTGTCTTGCCAATATCGCCTCTGAAATAAGCCGAGATGGTCGCTTCGATACCGCCTTTGTCTTGCGAGCCACCAATCTTTACTATTTTACTATTGTTAGTTAAAATGTAAAGTCTTCCTCTTGGATTCTTTCTGTATTCTTTTAAACAAGTGGTGTTTAATGATAACTTATTGTCGTTAAGGAATATCTCACCTAGTTTGACCCATTGAGATAAATCTAAACCATCAATAGAAGTTACTTCTTTGTAACCTAGCATTTCAGCTATCTTGTTCATTATCTTCCTACTTGCGACAGATACTTAGATTTACATTCTTCCCAACTCATATAGATAATATCATCATAGAAATGGCTTTCGGTTGAAACTCTATCTTGTTTCTTTAAAGACGCCAATCTCTTCTTAGCGTATTTGTTTTTCCATATCTCTGTTAATGCTTCTACTGAATTGTCAAACTTTCTAACTAACTTGTCTTCTTTAATTTCTTCTCTTAAAAATTCGTTTGTGTTATTAAATAATTCACCAAAGTAAATACCTCTAGCGTGTTCTGATTTAATTAACTTTTTATCAATACCTAATTTGTTATAGGTAAATGTTAAACTTCTATTTCTATGGTCTCTTTTATGAGGTTGACCACTATCTTTCTTTGCAACATACCATTCAAAGAATTTATATGTGTGGTTTTTCATCAACCATTGTTGAATAAGTTTCTGTGTTGGTTTTTCTGGTTCAAATGAAACTGAACCTGCTGTCCAACCCATTTTCTTCCAACCAAATAATCTATCGTATTGTGATAATGGTATTTCTTTTGTCTTACCATATAGTGATGTTGTTGTAACACCCACAAGTTTATCTTTGTATTGTGCTTCCCAAGTTTTCTCTACCGTATCTGATAAACATAATAGAGCAAGTAGTTTACCACCTACTAGATTATAACCTAATGGTTGAATAGGTACAATCGTACTACCAATACAAGTATGATTAATCATTCGTTGAGTTTTAGCTTCTCGTTCCCAACCAATGTGTTTATCTCTTGGTGTTAAATCTAAGAAGTCTGAGGACATACAAGTTACACCAAGAAATTTGCCTGTCTTCTTATCTCTAATTAAAAAGTTTAGATTTCTACCAATGTTACTATTGTTTTTCATTGTAGAAAGGAAAGTTCTTAGACCATTCCAAACGGCAGGACCTTGTGCGTTAGTAGCCTTAGATAATGTTTCGTTAGTGTCTGTGTAAACTAACTCAGGTTCTAAATCAATATATTCTTCGGGGTCTTCTGGCAACCAGAAGTTATTTTTAATCTCTTGTAGTAATTGACCTTGTGCTGGGTCTTTTAATGTTTTGCCTGTATCATCAAAAAAACTATTAGTTTCAACCGTAGGATATTTGTGTTGTACTTCACACCATTTCTGATACAAAGTATATTCTTTTACATCCATAGCAGAAACAAAGGTCAAGTCTTTAATAACTTGCGCCTTTAATTTTTCTGTATCTACATCTGGCACTTTGTCTAATGGATTGTTATCTGACCAACTTTGCCATTGGTCGTCAATCGACATGCCTTTTTTCCACGAATAACTCATAATGTATATCCTAAACTAAAATTCTTAAAATGTCAAGTCTCAAACGAAATTGCAATTAATTATAATACGGTTCTTATGTTTTGTTGGTGATTGGCCTGTATGCATATTGAGGCCATTGAATATGAATAGTCTGTTTGCCTTAGGAGATACTCTTTTTATCTCTGTAAAATCTTCTGGTTTATATGTGTACATAGGGTCTTCTTCATATTTCTTATCATATAATTCATCATAAACAATAGTATCACCATCACTATCATTTACATAATAGATTACTGACCAATGGTTTTTATTAGGCATATCAACATGTGGTTCGTGTGTCTTTTCTTTGTGGCTGTACATAGTCATATCAGCTCTTGCTCTTATGACTTCTTTTGCACCTATTGTGTCTATACAATCATAGAAGAATGGTGTAAAGAATTTACCATATGGAGAATTGTTATCTAACATATGAAAAAAACCATAACTAGTTAGTTCATCTGTTTTTATCATCTCACTAGGCAAAGATATATTACTCTTATAGAACCATGGAAACATATCACCTTCGAGTATTCTCTTTATCTCGTTATGATATGTTGGTTTTAAAAAGTTATCTATGACTTTAATATAATTCTTTTCCATTGTTTAAATCTTTCAGTATTCTTGGTACCCACATATTGTTCACCTGTTTCCATATCAACTATTTTCCATTTCTCAGGTACTCTTGTAAAGATTTCTAAACTCATAGGTCTGTTTAGTACATCTACCTCTTTACCATCTTTAAGCTTGCGTTTTGCCATATTTCTTTGCCAGTTCTATCTGTTTCATGGCCTTCTTTCTAGCCAGGTCTAATTTTAACTTTGACATTCCCTCAGTAAACACTCTACCAATCGTATGGTCATATTCATGTTGGAATATTCTACTCATCATACCATCTAAATGGCCTTCTTTTAAATCACCATTTTCATCTTCGTATTTTACCACTACTTTTCTTGGTCTTTTAATTGATAAGAATAAGAATGGAAAAGTTAGACAACCTTCTTTAAACATTACCTGTTCCTCACTTGAAGAAATAATCATAGGATTAAAACAAGTTAATTCTAATCCTCTTTCTATCTGTGGGTGTCCACCTAAAACAAACATATTGAAAGGCAATCCAACTTGATTGCATGTTAGACCAATGCCACCATATTTTTTCATAGTTGCAAACATAGCCTCTTTTAATTCGTGTCTATCTTTAAATCCATGTTCTGATAACATATCATCTTTAAATGGTGCAATAGCACTCAAAACTCTGGGGTCTGTAGGCGGTATTAACTTTAGTTCTTTTACTTCACTCATGTAATTATCCTTCTGTAATTGTAAGCAATGCTAATTCTTGGTTCATCTGAGTTGTGCATTGTTACTGCATGTTTTAAATGACTTCTAAAAATAATCAATTTACAATCCTCTGATTTATAAGAAACTTGTGTTGGTCCGTCTGCATAAATCATATCAGTATGTGGATTATCAAATGACACCTTTGTATTCTCATCACCTGCCTTTAATATGAATATTGCTGATACCATATTCATTGCATGGTGGTGGTACTCTTGGTAGTCACCTCTCTTGTATATATTAAACCAAGATTGTTCTTTTGATAAATCACCAAACAAAAATTGTAATTCATTTGTATAGTCTTTTACTCTTTCATCAACCCATTTATTAAGTTCTTTAAAGTCATTATCGGTGTTTAAATCATATTTGTTAATTGTATTATATACATCTGATTGCCAAAACTCACCACCCTTTTCAATCTTACTTTGTATTTCAAAACATTTGTCTTGTAATTTTTTTATATAACTTTTATCACCATCATAAAAAGTATATGCGATTGTCTGAGGAAACCACTTCTCTATAATCATGCTGGTTGTAACCTCGTAAAGTTTTTATATTTCTCATACTTAATAATATTAGAAAATTTATCAAAAAGAATATCACCTTTATGTGATATAATAAAGATATTTTCTTTTTCTAATGCTTTAATAATTTTAAAGAAATCATCTGTGCCTTGGCCATCTAAACTACTATCAAAGATTTCATCTAGTATTAATAGATTAGTATTGGTACTATTTTTCATACGAGCAATGTCTCGCCATGTAAATAACAAAGCAAGGTCAATTCTCATCTTTTCACCTTCACTAAAATTATTATAGTTAAAGGTATCTCTAAATCTACTTTTTACCGTTTCATTAAACTCTTCATCTAAATGGAAAGATACAAAGAAATCCATTTGTTGTAAATACTTGTTGATTAAAGTATTCATAATAGGTACATACTTACGAATAATCTGCGCCTTAGCACCTTTGTCATTTAAGATTTCTCTTAATACATCTACATATGATTTTTCTTCTTGTACATCTGTTAAATGACTTTCTGCCAGACCTAATTCAGCCGACATATCTTCTAATGATTTTTTAATACTTTCAATGTCAACACTTCTATTAGAAGATTGTCTTAACTCTTCATGTATCTGGTCACTATAGTTTTTTAAACTATCAAGTGAAGTATTAATCTTTGCAACCTCTACACTCATCTCATTTATCTTAGATGATATTTTTGAGAATTCGGTTACTCGTTCTTCCTGTTTAGTAATCTCTTTTACCAAGTCTAACATGCCTATTTCTAACTTGTCAATGATTTTTGTTTCTGAGTTACACTTGTCACCTTTAAAATGTTCGTCTATTGGTTGTGTACAAGTAGGACAATTATCATTATCTAAAAAGAATTGTAATGTCTTCTTATGTGAATTAAGATTAGTCTCAATCTTTGTTTCAATCTTTTGTAGTTCTCTTAATTTGGTATTAGTCTTTTCTTGTCCTTCTAGCTTGGATTTTGTTACGGCAATCTCTTCATTCAATTCTTGTAATTTTGTTTCAAATTCTATGGTTTTTTTGTTATATTCTTCTAGCTTATTTTGTTTAGCCGTCTGGATGTCATTTCCTTGCGCTTGGATGGTAGTTAGATACTTGGACTCTGTTTCGTACTTGGTCTTTATTAACTCCGCCTTATGACGCACCTCCGTCAATGTTTTTGTGAGGTCACTCTGTTGTGAACGCAAAATTAGGTCCATTAGGCCAAAAACTCTGATATCAAGTATCTCTTCAACAACTTCTCTTCGATATCGTGGTTTCATCTTCATAAACGGTTCGTATGATGAAGAACCTAGTATGACCACCTGAATGAATGAACGATAGTTCAACTTCATAATATTCTGTTCTAAGTATTTTTGATAGTCTATGTTATTTGCGTCTTGGTTTAGTTGTTCACCATTACAAATAATGTCAAAGATATTTGGTTTAATGCCTCGTTTGACGGTATAGTTCTTTGTGCCTACTTGAAAGTCTACCTCAACCAATGCGTCTTGATTGTTGATAGTGTTTACCATCTGTTCTTTCTTAATGATACGAAATGGTTTATTGAATAATACAAAACATAAGGCGTCTAATAGTGTGGACTTACCACTACCATTAGTACCAACAATCAATGTTGTAGGTGACTTATCTAAATCTATCTCAATAGGAATATTACCACTAGATAGAAAGTTTTGATATCTAATTTTTTTGAATATTATCATTTATCATTCTCAAATTGCCTGATACGGTTACTCTTTCTATATCAGATTTAAAAGGCATTACAAAATGTCTCAATTTTGCTGGAAATATAAACATATCTCCTGTTGCCGGAAAGTGTGCATGACTTGAAACTACCCAATCGGAATCTTCACCATAAATAAAACTAATAGAACCAGGATCTGGACTATCTCCTTCATGTGCGTCTGCTTCTTTCTTCAATTCATCTGGCACTTCTACAAATATAACAAAAGATAAGTCAGCACCATGTATATGTGCAGGATTAAAGTCACCACTTCTCATGTAATTAATCCATAGACCAACAGGTTCAAATTGTTTAATCGACCTCTGTTTAAAATGTGCGTCAAACAAATTTGAATATGCGTCAAACTCTTGTTTAAAGTTATCATAAAACCATAAGGACGATTGTTCATCAAAATAAAATTGTGACTTTAAATGACCTGCAAGTTTATGATTAAAACTTTGTTTGTTATTTCTAGCTATTGTACCATATTCTTTTAATTTGTCAAGTCTGGTTTGGTCTACTTTTGTTTGCATTAAAACAGGACCAAAGTAACTAGTTCTAACTGGTATCATTCACTTGCCTCTACATACAACTCTTTTGCAAATTGTTTTAGTTTTTGTTTATCTACATCTGTTTCTACTTGGTCAATATAATTATTTAAAAATGTTAATGTATCTTCACCTTGTTCTAAAATATCACCTCTGATACTAGCATTTAAATCTGTAGGGTCTTCAATGATTTGTAGTTCGTGTACATTGATTGCGTTATACATCTTCTCAACAAATCTATTGTACATATCATCATCTGTTTTTTGTGAGATGAATAGTTTGACATGTGTATTATCATATTCTGATAAATCAAATTGGTTATAATCTGTCTTCTTATCATCATAAACAATCTTTTTAAACATTCTAAGTGGATTGGCCACTCGTTCTATTTCTCTTGTTTCTGTATCAAAGATATGAAAACCTTTAGGACATTTGTAGTCTGACCATGTCATTTCATATTGCGTACCTAGGTAGTGAATACGGCCGTCATCTGACTTTTTATGAAAGTGGCCAGATAATACTTTTTCAAACTTAATAAATTGTTCTTTCTCTAAACCATGTTCATTGATATGGCCTTTATGCATTTCGAAACCTTTAATCTCTAAATGCCCCATACAAATAGGCGATTGTGATTGGTCAATAGTATGAATACTATCATCTAAATTATCATCACAAATCCAAGGAAGAAATAAGATATCAAGTCCATCAAATGCGACTTCGGTTGCCTTAGTATAAATGGTGCAATTTTTGTTTAAGTTTAAATTCTGTAATGCGTTTACTTCATTTGTATTCTTATAATATGTGTCGTGGTTGCCAATGATAACATGAGTGTCAATGTTTAGTTCTTCTAGCCTGTTCCAGAATACTTGTTTGAAATTGTGTGCTGTTTTGTGGTTGATAAACTTTCTTCTATCAACTACATCACCTAAGTGAATAAGTGTGGTGATATTGTTTTCTATTAGATATGGAAAAAACAAGTCATTATAAAACTTGTTCTGATATTCCATAAAAGCAGGACTATCGTTTCGCACCCCAAAATGGGTATCATTAAGTAAGGCTATCTTCAAAGTTCACTCCGTTAATAATAATTTATATTGATGTTCATTCTACTGGCAGTATTTGTACATGTGGTACTTGAATGTGGCCTACTGCTATCGAATAGTAACAATCTATTCTTTACACTTTTTATTTTTGTACCGTCTTCTAATAAGGTATAACCATCATTTGAATTTATATAAAACAAAGCACCCTTATGTGGGAAGTCAAAATCAGTATGCATTCCGTGTTCAATAATTTCAGGTGTTGCTTGATATAAATTACATTTAATTCTAATAATTGCTTGTGCTTTAATTCTTCTTAGAATAGGTTGTGTCAAACTGAAGTATTGACTACTTGGTTGATACGCCTGATACATCAAATGTGCCATATAAAAATGTGGTATATTTGACTTTACTTCTTTGAAAGGCAAAGCAACTTGTTCACCATAGAACCATGGAAAGTAACTACTTGTTAATTGACTTTCAATATGTTCAAAGTCTGCCTCTGTCAAGGCATTATCTATTATTTCATATTGCATTTATTTTTTTTTCTTTTTCTTTACGACAATATCTGCATTGTCTGTAGGTAAATTCTTTTGTAAGAATTCGGTGAATTGATTTTTAAATTCCCTATCTTCACCTGGTTGTAAGGTCATATCATCATAGTTGGCCTCAGCAATCATTCTCTGTTTAATAGTCATCTGTTTCTTTTCTTTTTGTATTCTACGAACAAATGCATAGTAAATGATTTGTGTAAAATAAGCAAAAGGATTTTGACTTGTTTCAGGATTGAAGTTATCTAAGTATTGTAGGCAGTTTTCTATACCATCAGAAATCATATCGTCTCTAAAAGTATAGTTGATGAAATTTGGTTTGTAAGAAAGGTGATTGGCAATCTTTAAGAAACACTCACCAATATAATCTGTGACTGGTGGTTTCTCTTTACCAACTGATTTCGCCTCTAGTACGGTCTTTCTGTATTCGGTCATAGCCGCCAGAAATTCCTTGTTATTTACATAATGTTCTTTTTTTGCACTCATAATATCCTCACTATACATTATTATTCATTTATTGTCAATGCTAGGTTGTATATCGTCCTAGGCTTGACATGCTTGCCTTAATCTGTATAATAGCGGTGTCCGCTTTGATTAAGACATAGCTCCATTAGTGTAGAGTTGTCTTGTCATTAAACTCATCAAATATTTCATTCAACTCATTATTGTCCTCTTCGTCCAACTGCGAGCCCTTTTCGTCTACCTTATTTGGCAACGGCGAAACTGGCAACCTGTCGTATGCATGAGAAAGGTTTACATAACTCTTACTCATCTCAACACTTGCATTTGTAATAGTCATAATCTTATCTTTAGGAATAGTAATTATTTTATCTGGTGTATAGGCTGTCCACTTTGTTAAAGCAATATAGTCTCTGAATCCAGCCTCAGTAAATTGTGGAATGTATTTTATTAATAAAGGTCTTTCTAATCTTAAAAGAGGACCATTATCTGGTAATTGTTTTTCGCCAGTTAATATTCTACAAATAACATCTTCACCATTAACTAACTTTATTATTTTTATTTCTTCGTTATTTTGGTGCATTTGCATTTAACTCCACATTATGGATTTCATAATCAAAATCTTCTTCATTGTATATATTTATCCTTTCCCTAAAATGGGCTAGAGTGTAGTTCTCTTTCTCATTATAAGTTAAATCGTCCGATATGTCATATAAGGTTGCATGACTATTGTTATCTTTTAACCTAAGTCCACGGCCAATAGATTGTAAATTTCTAATCCTGGACTTTGAAGGTGAAGCAAACACAATATTATGAAGATTGCGAATATTAATACCAGTTGAGAATGTTCCATAAGAAGCAACAATAATTGCATTATCCGACTTCTCTGTGATTTCTCTGATTTTTTCTCTTTCATCTGCGTCAACGCCTCCGTAAACATAGAATACTTTTTTATCTTCTGCTTTGTCTCTTATACTTTCATATAAATCTTTGCCATGTTTTTCTACATACTGAAATAATACTAATGAGTTGCCTTGTAAACCAGCGGCCAAGTTTCTAATAAACTTGTTTCTTTTATCTGATTGTACAATGTAATCCATTTCTTCTTGGTAGTTCATACCATGACAATGTTTTCTTTCATCTTTACCGTGTTTTAAAACTAAACATAATATTTTTAATGCGGCCAGTTTTCCTTTTAATTGTAGTTCTGTCGTAGATACTACCTTGTTAACCGTACCGAATAGTCCTTCTAAGACTAATTTATGAGTTTTAGTTCCGTCTAATGTACCTGTAAGACCAATTCTATGTGAACAATTTTCTAACTTAGTTAATATTTTTGTTAGTGATACTGCTTTGAACAAGTGTGCCTCATCACCTACAATACAACCAAATTGTTTAAACCATTTTTTAGGTTGATTATATATTGATTGCCATGTAGATATAATAACAGACTTATTAGTATCTTTGTCGTGTCCTTGATATATCTTGTGTACATTTCTTTCAGACGACCAACCATAGTCTTTAAAGTCTTTAAATAATTGTTCAACCAATGATGTAGTTGGTACAATAATTAAAATCTTATTGTTTTTATTTTCTTTTATTTTAAGTAAGAAGAACCTAATAAGAAGATAAACAATAAGAGATTTTCCACTAGCGGTGGGTGAAAGTAATAAACACCTATTTTTCTTAATACCATGTACAAATGCCTCTCTTTGATAATCTCTGACTTCAAAAGGTATCTTTAATGCTTTAATAAAACCATCAATTGCCTTTTCGTCAATCTTAGTGTCTTTAATCTTTGTGCCATCTACCACATGAACATCATTCTTTTGACACCAATCTAATATATATGGATATAGACCAACATAAATCTGGCCTGTCGCATATGAATATAATCTAATTTTGCCGTCCCATACTCTACTACGGTATTGTGGCATAAATTTAAAACCAGGTACTTCAAATGTAAAGTATTCTCCTAGTTCTCTACGAATACTATCGTCTGCTTCTATTTTTAAATAGACATCATCTTTCTTGTCTATAATCAAATATCTTTGTGAATTCATTAAAAGTTTCCAGAAGAATAATCGTCTGAGGATCCTAATTTTCCTCTGAACATAACATTGAACGAAATACTAACTCTATTAGTATCTGTTTCATTTACAGGAACATAATGTTTTAACCAAGACGGAAATAACATTAATCTATTTTGTGTTGCATTGTATTGCCATAGAGATGAATTGTCTGTGTTATAATTCTTAATTGTAGGTACAAGTACATCTACTGCTGGCCTAGGGTCTAAAAAAGTAATACCTGGATGTGCGTCAATACTACTAACATAAAAAACTCCACTTAACATATTGTTTGAATGACCATGTGTTCTGTGCATTTCACCTTTTTCATATACATTTGCCCACATGTCTGTAATTTCATAATCTTCATATACATACTGCATATTATCAAAATAATACTTTGTACTTTTTAATATAGTATCAGTTAATTCTGAATATAGTTTTTCATTGTGAAGATTGGCCTTTGATTGCCATTGTTTAAACTCTTCATTCTTTTTTTTGTTTTGTATATCTGATAGAATAGATAATCTTACATCATCAACTAAGATGTTATCTTGTATTTGAATAAGTGTAGGAAATAATCTATCATAGAATATAGTTTGTATCATATCGCACCACTAGTAAACTTACGCCATTCAATTGCGTTTCTTATTTGCCAATCTCTGCTTGAGATTTGTCTTAAAGTTTTATCTAAGTAATCTACTATAGTTGACAGATAGTCAACCTTTTGTTTTGCTTTGACATATTCTACATCTGATTTAATGTATTGGTCAACATCTTGTTTCAATACTTTTAAATTAAATGGATTGTCAATGTATGTTTGTTGGTCTGATTTGCCTGTGTAATATTCCCACTTGTCTCTTTGTGTGGTAATTAATTCAGCTTCAGCTCTGCTTAATAACAACTTAAAGTTATTAAGATGTTTCATATATTTGTTGTGTAGTTGAGGAGTTTTCAGCGATTCCAAATCAAGTTCAGTATCGTTGAGTTTCATATCTTTCTCAACTAAATCTTGTAGTTCTTCTAAAGTCATAATATCTCCATAATCTTACTATAATAACACAAAAACTTTAAAATGTAAAGCTTTTAAGAGGTTACGGTAGTTGTTCTACTATCACCGGCACTTGCAAATTCATATTGTCTGTACTGAAATGAAACGGTAGCGGTTAAGTAATCCACATCTGTGGCTTGTTGTGTGTAGTTCAATCCACTCAATGATACTGGATAGATATCTGTAAATCGTACCTCAGTAACAGGATTGTTTTTACTTGTTAGTATTGTTAATGTTGCGTCTGAATATACTGCACCTTGTGATGTTGCACCATATTTAACTTTACCAGGATCCGTTGACAAATTGGCACCACTTGAAGTAGGAAATCTATCTCCGCCAGCTCTTAACAAATCTCTGTATTGTTTATTATCTGTAGGAAAACCTAAGCCTGATAACCAACCAAATATTTCTTGGTAGTTTTCTAAGTTTTCATCTACTAAGAATGACATCTCAATATTAGAAAAGTCTAGTTTATCTCCAGGTAAAGGAATGTCAACTAGAGGTGTTTGAAAAGTTCTAGTTGGTAATGATACAGCTGGAATGTTTACAGCAGTACAGAAATATTCAACCTTAGGCAATTTAATAATATTAAACTTAAACTGCGTAGGTGAAGCATAGTCTGTTTTTGTAGGCTGTCTGCCATATGAATTAATAGTAGTCATTTTTTAACCTTTTATAATACAGGACTATTTATCCACTCCAGGAAAAAGGCCAAAAAAAAGGGGGCGTGAAAGCCCCCTTTTTAATATAGTAACTAAACTGATATTACATTAAGTTTGCAACTTGCACTCTTTGGTAGTATCTGTTTGAGTTAGCAGAACCAGCGTCATTTACTGCTGAAGCAGCACCTGAAATCGCACCAGTTTCCGCAAATGGGTTCGCTACTAGACCATATCTAGTTTTGAAACCGATTTTCGGCTGGAAAGTGTCCTGACCAACTGCTCTAACCATTTGTAAAGGTACATATGGGCAGTAGAATAAACCTGCGTCATATGGTGAAGTACCTTTGTAACCAATAACATAGTATTGTTTACTAGATGAGTTAGCAGAGTACGGATCAATGTACACTTTGTATCTGCCGTTAAGAACACCAGCAAATGTATTGCCTGTGTCATCAACTGATAGATTGTTGTTTAATGCTGGAGTATAGTCTAAAACGCCTGCCATTTGTAATGCACTAGCAACATCAGCAGAACAGATAATAATATTACCTTTTCCTCTTCTTGTTCTTTGTGCAATTCTGTTAGCGTCTCTTTCTAATTGGAACATCAAACCTTTAAATCTTTCAACTGACCATCTTCCGTTGGAATCTGTGTCTAAGTCAAAGATACCTGGTGTTGTAACATTACCAGTTTGTGCGCCTTTTTCAGCATTGACATAAACCGTTCTTACAACTTCTCTGTTGATTTCCGCAAGGATCTCAGCAGATAGAATGTTTGCAAGTTCAGTCTCAGCGTCTAAACCATGGATTGCTTTTAAGTCTTGTGCAAGTTCCATAGTGTATTCTGCTTTAAGAGCTCTTGATTTAGCAGTCACCGTTGATTTCTCAATTGAGAATGCCATTTCAGCGAATTGGTTTCCGCTGTCATCACCTAGAGCTTCAGCAGCTGCTGTAGTCATTCCACCACCTTTTGTGTAAGTACCTGGTGAGCCGTCATTTAATACAGCTGGGTTAGTACCTGAGTGGTCTTCTGTAGTGAAGCCATCAACGCTTGAACCAGCAGCGTTTCGACCTGTATAGTCGGAATCTGCTTCGTCAAACATAGCTTCTTGTCCAGTTTGTGAAGTATATCTACTTCTCATTGCAAAGATAAGGCCAGTTGGTCCAGTCATTGGCTGAACGCCAGCGATATCATATGCGATTAAGTTTGGCATAGCTCGTCTTACGAGTGAAATTAGGATTGGGTCCCAATTTGCTACACCACTACCTGTAGAGTTGGTAGGAGCTGCTTCAGACATAAACGCTCTGTCTTCTTTTAAAGCTGCTTCCTGGTTTTCCAAGATTACAGATGTAACGGCACGCCTATAAGGATCCGAGATTTTTGGTAAATCCGGATGCTCTAGGACTGGCTGCCATTTTTTTTCATGTGTTTCTGAAAGATACATGTATTTTCTCCCTATTGCTTTTTTCCGTTAAGATATTTTAATATCTTTTGTTTTACTTATAGCGGCGGTATAAGCAGCCATTGCATTTGATAGGTCAACATTATCTGTTGAACCACCAGCCGCCACATCCTCTAAACTCTCATTTACATTTGATTTTTTGATTCCAAAGTATGATTCCTTAACGGTCTGTACCTTGTTTCTAAAATCATCAGCAGATGAGTATTCAATTTCTTCTGTCAGTTTGAAAAACTTTTCTTTAGATGTATCTGCTAAATCGTAAGCTGCTTCAGCTATGATTTGCGTTCTTACATACTCAGAGTTTTGTTTTGCAAGACTAACATTCTTCTCAACCTCTTCATTGAGTTTGTTTTCCAAAGTCTCAATCTTTTGTGCTTGGTCTTCTAGCACATCATATTTTTCATCTGGAACATCAATGTAGTGGTCTTCGAAAAGTTTTTTCAAGCCAGAAATAAAATCTTCAGCGATTTCGCCTTTGATTCCTCTTTCTAATGCAACTTCGTTGTCTTTCATCCACTCTTCTACTACATAGTTCAAGTAGGAATCAACTTTTTCAACGAGTTCTGCTTTAGCTTTAGTTGTCTCTTCTTCGAATTTAGTTTGAAAGTCTGTTTCCATCTCTTCAGCGATTTCTTTTACTTTAGATTTAATCGCCGCTTCGAATACGGTTGCAGCTTTCTGTTTAAATTCTTCGGATAAGTCTGCTTCTCCAGCTACAAGAGCGTCAACATGTTCAGTTACATCTAAGTCTTCTTGTTTAGATTTGTAACCTTCTTCTTTGTCGCCGTCTTTTTTATCTGCTTTCTTGTCTAAGTATTTTTTTAGACCGTCTGGCATTTCGCCTTCGTTTACAACTTCATCCGATTTTTCTGTTTCTTCGACTTTAGCACTTTGACCTGGTGTTGCAACCTTAGTTACACCAGCATCCGTGTCAGGATTACCAGCAGTATCAGGTGTTCCACCTTTGTCAGCAGTAGCGCTAATTTCGTCAGAAACTTTTTTAGTTTTCTTTGTTGCGTCAGGATTGCTGTCTGTAGGTTTAACTACCGCTGGACCTAAATCTTCTGCCTCATTTGACAAATGAGTAGGCTCAGCCGCTACAGCATTCTTTTTGGGAGCGTCCGCTTGTGGATTACTAGCCTCTGCCACAGCTGCCGCTTCTAACGCCTCAATTTTTGTTTCTGTATCGGCCATTGAGAATTCTCCCCTTTATTAGTCGTTTCTTAAAAATAAAAAACTAGTTTTTTGTTTTTTCATAAGATATTTATACTTTATAGATTTTTAAGAAAGTTTGCAAAGACTTTTGCCTTAGCTTCCGCTAATGCTCTGCTCTTAGCACTCTTAATCTCATTCTTCCAAGCTTCAATATCTTTCTCAATTAAAACGCCATTATTCCAAACCCACTCTTTATTTTCCATAATGCCTTCTACGAAAGCGTCTGGAGCTGAGGGGTCAGCAACAATGTCGGCGGCAGTAGCTAGATAAAAGTCATCTTTGACCACATTAGCTCCACCTGATTGCATAATAGAACCCATACCTCGACTAGATACTCCTAATTGAGCACCTTCATCAATAAGACTTTTTACAATCTTACCGTATGGTGTGTCCATTATCTTTGCTTCACCAATAAAATTATTACCATCTGGATAGAGCTTGCTAATCATATGACTAACTCTCTCTAAGTTTACGGTTGGACCATCTGGATGACCTAACTCGCCAAAAGCTCTTTTCTTATTGATAAATTCTCTATTATAACGATTTACTTCTCGTTCTAAAATTTGTTTTGGATAAACTCGTCCATTTCTATTCTTCAATTCTGATTGAAGGAATATACCTCTAATTTTGTATTCTTTTTTACCGTTATTCTCTTCTATAAGATATTCGGCATTTGATACTTCTTCGGAAATAAGTTTCATAGTTCTCTCTCTGTCTATTATTTATAAACTTTTTTACCTAAACTCTACAATTATTGTGTAATTATCGCCATTAGCAAAGTTTCTGGTTGATAATAATACATCTCCAGTAGCTTCTAAAGCGTTATTATTTAACTCATTACCAGCGGCTCTAAAGTCCCAATACCCATTTCCACTTAAAATAATCGCTGTGGTATTAGCATTTGTGCCTGCCCATAGTAACTCAACAGCTGACTTAGGATTGGTACAATTGATAGAGTACCATATCTTACTAATCTTTTTAGTATTGTCTTCACTCATAAATGTTGTTGCTGAAGCGTCAACTTTAGTGACTAAGGATTCTCCTGTTCCATCTGAATAGTTGGTCATCTTAACAACATACTTAACACCTGAAGTGTCTGCTATTGTTTGTGTTGTAATCTGGTCTGCCATTTCTTATAAACCCCATTTCGTTGTCAAGTATGATTCCACATCTGACATTTCTGCACTTGATAGTGCTTTGTTAAACATTAAAAATTCTGCTACATCACCATTCATAAACTCAGCGCCATCATCACAACCTATAAAGATTGTTCCGTTACTTGCACTAGTTGTAGCACCTACGGTACCTGTGAATGTTAAAGTTTCTGCTGTGCCATCAATTCTGTAAACTAATCTAGTAGCATTATCAGCTTGAGTACCATCAAATTTTAAAGTGTGAATATGAAAATCTGCATCAGCAGCCGTACCTGTATCAGCACTTGCACCTGCCATTGATACATTATAATTTGTGTCTATAAAAATACCCATATCTTCTTGGTCAGTTGTTGTAAGTGTACGAGTTCCAGATGTACTAGTAAATTTTGAAACTGCTATTATTGTCATACCTGATAAACTTTGAGCCCACGCAACAGGATTAATACTTAAACAATCATCTGTTCCATCAAATCTTACAACTGACTTAGAATTTAAAACAGAAGTTCTAAATGTAGGTCTTGTTGTTGCACCACCAACAGAATTGGCGTTGTGAGCAAAATTAGATTTATCTGTCCATTGTGTAAATATACTGCCGTCTGTAACAGCAGGAACAAATTGACTATTATCTGCACCATCAAACCAAGATTGTAGAGTTGTAGCTGCGTCTGATACAACTGCTGTAATCGTATCTAATCCACCGCCAGCTGCTAGTTGTACATCATAGTAACCTTTATAAAGTTCTCCACGCTCAACACTATCTGCTGTTGTTCTACATCTAATATAAACTTGTAGAGTATCACCAGTTACGGGTCTAGTCCATGTTCTTATGCCACTAACAATAACTGAATTCGCACCATCAGCTGAATCCGGATATGTGTTGCTAATTGTAGCAGCGTCATCATATTCCCAAATGCCGTTAGAACCAGGTACTGATACCCATGCCATGTTTATACTTCTCCTAATTGTGTTTCTACTTCTTTATCAATATAGTTGTAGATAACACTTGTGTTTATATTATGAAACTCGGCAACTTTGTTAACTGCGTCTTCCACATTGTCAACTATATTACCGTCTTCGTTATTACACAATTTAAAAAAGTCGTTGACCGCCTCTTTATGTAAAGGCGGTAAACCATTATATGTCTTTGTATCTATTTCTGATTTAGAAAATAGATTACTTAGTTTCTGCTTCATTTGGTGTAAACTCTATCTGTGAACCGTCTGTATGAATAATATCAGCGGTTGTTGGACTAGGGTCAGTCACATGTGGTTTAGGGTCAGAAAAAGCAGTAGCGCCATCTTGTGCGTTATCTGGTGCTTGTGCAAAAATACTTCCTGCAACTTCTTGCCTTTTCACATCCAAAGCAGAACCAACTTTGTCTCTTAATGCGTCTTTAAAATGTTCGCCAGCACCGACATTATCGCCAGTTGCTAATGCGTCTATAAAGTTTTTAGTAGCTTCACTCATGTTTTATCTCCTTAAAAGGTATCTTTCATAGCGCCTGTATCAGGTGCCGAAATAATACCATCTTCAACTTCTCGTTTAATTTGTTTGTTGATATCTTCCATTTCTCTATCGTTCTGTTTAAGAACCTGTCTTCGAATGAAATCAACTGAATAATACTTACCAACATAGTCTCTCATAGCGTCTGCAAGTCTTAATCTTTCTAACATCATTTCGCTTTCTTTTAACTCTGCAAAATGACCGTCTGCTAAGAAATCGTATTGTAGGGTATCTCTAATATCCATCCAATCTTTCTCAGCAATAACTTTCTTTAAAACTAACTGAGTTCTAAGTATGTCATTAAACAACTCAGTAAATTTCTTTCTTAGTCTTTGAACAAATTTAGTAAACTTTAATTCATCTCTTGTAATTTCAGTAGAACGGCCAAGATTAAAACCTTGTGAACCTTCTAATCTACTTACTGGTACATTTAATGAACGATATAGTTTTGCTCTAAAGTATTCAATGTCTGCAATCTCACCTAAATTTTGACCGCCAGGCAAAGTAGTAATATCAGTACCTCTTCCACCTTCTCTACTCGGTAACCAAAAATCTTCCAACATTGACATATAGTTTCTGTCATCTCTGATTTCTCCTGTGTTAGCGTCATATACAAGTTTGTTTCTGTATCTTGCCATCACATCTCTAAGGTATTGTTCAGCCTTAACTTTAGGTAAATTACCTACATCAATCTTAAAAATTCTTCTTTCAGGCGCTCTAGCAATTCTGTAAATTACCGTAGCGTCTTCAATCATTCTTAACTGATTGACCGGTTTAATTGCCTTGTGTAAGTATGACAAGACTTGATTTTTATTTTGGTCAATTACACCAGACGGTACAAAAGCAATTGCGTCTGTAGCAATCTTAATACCACCAGATGTAGTGTTAGTTACACCTTTTTCATTGAAAAGGAAGTATTCTTCGAATTCATCAACAACTGATAGGCCATATGGTAATGGACCATCAGGTCTTTTCTTTCTAACTTCTCTAATCTTTTTAATTTTACGAGGGTCAATATATCGTAACTCTGTGATACCTCGGACAGGACTATCCCTATCAATTACTTTATGAAAATATACTCTACCATCAACATACCATCTTCTAAATATGTCGTGGCCTTTAGTATTAAAATTTAACAACCTTAATACTTCTTTAAATTCGTCTTCGATTTTTCTACCAATTTCTCTGCCGAAAGGTAACAACTCAGTATTAACTCTTACTGCGTCTTTCATTTCGTTTGCTACGATAGCCTCATTAATAATATCCTCGATTGCCATGTCGCACTCGGGGTGTAATGAGATTTCTCTATATCTACGGATTAAATCTGCCTCAGTTTTGGCACTACCTTCCATATCAAGGTATTGACCAAAATAGCCACCGGCGGCGATGGTTTGTGTACCATCATCCGCCTGTGGTTGTGTGAAGCTTTGTTTTGGATCCGCCTCTTTTTTGAGACGAGTGATAGAAAATCCAAATAGTTCAGCCATAATAATATTCCTCTTTAGGACTACTTATCCAACGATTAAGTAGTCGTATTTGTTTCAAAGTATTGATAAGCAAATGTAACGGAAAATTCTTCAACCGCTGTTGCTTCATCATATGTCAACTCAATAGGAGCAATTGTAGTAGGAAATACACCTCTTAAAGTGTAAGACTTAATAGTTGCACCGTTTCTATCTAACTGGTCAACAAATGCGTCAACTTGATAATCCGCTGGGTTAGTCAAGCCTTCGTTATCTGTCATATTATTGATACCATTTGACCATCTTTCAAACGCATTTCTTAGTTTGAAATTTGTATCATTGATAACCGTAATTGACCAATCGTCAATCGTTCTATCTCCTGCAATCTTAATACTTCTACCTCTGAAAGGCACATTAAAACTAGGTACGGTCATACCTGGCAATGATGTTGCTCTGCATAAGAAAGCAAGGTCTTCTATTTCGCCACCAACTTGTGCGTAACCAGGAAAAGGCATTGTTACCTTAAACTGATTGGCTCTTGCGCCGCCGCCAGCAAGTTTAGCTTTGAAGTCGTTAATGTTCGCCATTTTCTATTCTCCCCTTAACCTGCAACTTCGTCAAAAGAGACGCCAGTTCTAGTTGCTACGAATTGAAGTGTGATGAAGTTAATGCTTCTAGCAGGTTTAACGAAAATCTCTGCTACGAATTCATTTCTATCAACAACTTCGCCTGTGTTATTTGTTTCATCACATACTACTAAGAAGTCTGTGATACCTCTTCGACCTTGTACTTCTCGTAAGAAAGGCTCTACAATGTTTCTAAAGTTCGCTCTTGTAAATTCATCATTGAATTCAAACAATTGGAATTTAGAAGCAGTAGCAATTGCCTTCTCTAATACAATGAATAGTCTTCTTACATTGATACGGTCAAACGCACTTGGAGCAGACAATCCAGTTTTGTCACCAAATAATACGGTGCCTTGTCCTGGGAAAGTAGCTACAGGATTAACTCTAGCTCTGTATAAGTCGTCTCTTTGTGTTTTTGTTGGGTTGTAAGCAAGTTTAACTGCACCTCTAACCACACCTCTATTCAGACCTGCTGGTGAATACCAAGCGTCTGCGATAAGGTCAGTTCTAGCTGCTAGACCTGCTACATCACCATTTAGTGGAATGTATCTGTATGTATCATTGTATCTGTCGTACATATATTTGTATCCGCTATCGAAAACAACATATGAAGATGAACGGATGCCATTGTAGAATGAAACTACATTGCTAGTCGCTGTGTTGCCATCAACACCCACAACATCACTTCTTTCAGGTGAAGCAAAAACGATTGCGTCTTTTCTTCTTTCTGCGATTGTGATTAAGTTGTCGATATGAGTTGCGTCACCTTTACCTGCAATGATTAATCCTACATCAACGGTATCTGTGTCTTCAAACTTTTCGTATGCTGTTCTAACTTGACCGATAGTAGCTGCACCACCGTTGTTACCGTTTTGTAAAGTAACTTCGATTGGGTCAGATACGGCAGTAAAAGTTGTACCAGAAGCTGCGTTACCCCAGTTAGCGCCACCTGAATTGTGGTCCATCCAATAGATGTAGTTTGATTTATTCATCACTACATTTGGATAGTAGTTTGTTTCGCCTTGTGGTAATTTTGCGTCTGAAGCTTTTGACAATCCGTCATATACTTCTAACACATCGCCTTTAGTACCTGTGATAGTGCCATTAACATCTTCAACAACTATGTGAAGTTCGTCATTAGCGCCACCATTTTGATTTGAGTAAGTTGAAGTACCTGGAGCTTTCTTAACTAAATCGTAATATCTCCATCTTCTTCTAACATTTGATCCGTCAGATAAAGCGTCAACTAAACCTGAGGAATCACCTGCTGAGAAATAAGCTGGTTCATCTTTTCTTACGATTGTTAAGTCATTAGTAGATTTACTAATTACTCTGTACTCATAATTATCTCCAAAATTAACTATGTCGCCAACATTGATGTCTGTTCCAGATGTTACGGTAACAACGGTATCTCCTGCCGCTGTTGCTGTGTCATTGACGGTAGTTACAGCAGTTTGTTCATACGCTGTCGCACTTGGACATGTATGTACTTTAATGCTGTTACCCCATGCGCCTGCTGTTCTAGCAGCCCATTGACCAACTGAAGCAGAACCGTTAGCATAGTTATCTTGGTAGTCTTGTAAATTTTTGATTACAAAAGCCGAGCCGGATTCGGTGGCTGTTGCAACCGCTGAGTTCTGTACACGAACAACTCTAAGAGCGTTAGAATATTGTAAAAAGCTAGCAGCGCTAAAAAAATCTTCGAAATTATCAGCGTCTGGTTTGCCAAATACGGAAACTAACTCTTGCTCACTAGAAATAGTCACTACCTCATCTAACGGTCCTTTTCTGAACGAGCCAGCAAAAGCGCCTGTAGATGTTGAAACGGCAGGAATAATTCTTGTTAGGTCTTTTTCCTGTACGAGAACACCTGGTGATACTTGAAATGCCATTTAGGTTTCTCCTTTAATTTGCAAATTAACGAAAGTAGTTTTTTTACTTTCAAATTTCGTAAGTTTTCTTACGCCCATAGTTAAATCTACTTACAATGATATTTATAATAAACCGATATTACACATTTAAAAACCCTTTCGGACAACGGGGTGCCATACGGTTCCATACTCATCAATTATCTCTTTTTCTTCTTCTGGTGTACCATCATCTATGAAACCAAAGGGTGCCATGTCTTGTTCTATAAGGTTTTGTTGTTCCTCGTATAACATTTGTCTTGCGTTTGTGTCTGTCATCTCTTTAAAAAATGGTTGATTTGACAACCATCCAAAGATAACTAAACACATCATTAAATCGTCTGTATTACCCTCATCAGCCTGCCAACTCTGGCCTCTTCTAACAAAGGTACTCATCTCTTCAACGATATTAAAGTCATTAATTATAATTTTGTCACCTTCTACAAGTGACTTGATATTAGAACAACCAATCTTCTTAATCTGTTTGGTCATTTTAACACCAAAACCTGAACCTCTACCAGAGAAACCAGCACCTAATATTTGGCCAGCTCTACCTCTTTGTGTAGTCATTAACAGATTATCATACTCTAATTCAAATTGTAATGCCTCTGCCACTTGTTGACCAAGGTCATTTGTTTCAACTAATACATGTGCGTGATTATACGCTTTACATACTCTATCAATAGTGTGTGGAAATAATAATGGTTTAATATCATTATCTCTAAACTTCGCAACAATCTTATATGGCATTTGCGTAACATCTAATATTACAAACGCCGAATAGTCTTTAGTAACACCACGAGCCACATCAACGCAACAAACATATGTTGAAGTTTTTTTAGGGTCTTCATATATATCTAAACCTGCATTTGAAACCTTTGGTGTTTGAAAGGTCATAGTTTTAATTTTAGCAGGACTAATAAGTGTATTAACAGAACCTAAAAACTCACACTCAAACTCTTGTTGAAACTGCTCAGGTGAGGTGTTTCTAATTGTTGCCTCTTTCCAGGCCTCATCTCTTCCTGGTACCTCAGACCAATGTACTTCAATTGGTATGTAATCGTTTCTTTTATTCTCTGCGTCTGTCCATAACTTATAAAACTGGTTCATACCGTATGGTGTAGATACAATAATCATCTTTGTTTTTTGTCCAGATGAAATTGTAGGATAAACTGAGCTAAAGAACATCTCTGCAATATTGGCAGGTACGAAAGCAAACTCGTCTAAGAAAATAATATTAAATGAACCACCTCGAATTGCACTTGAAGAAGTTGCAGCTGCGACAATCTGTGATTTATTTTCTAATTCAATATTACCTTTGTTCCAGTTGATTACTCCTTGTTGCAACCACTTAGGAAGATTTTCGTATGCAAGTTGCAATCTTCCGAGAATGTCACGAGCTGTAGATGATTTATTTGCAAGTATAGCAATATTAGAATTAGGATTAAAAAGCGCATAGTGTAACAAGTAAGAAATAGTCGTTGTTGACTTTCCTGACTGCCTCGGTAGTTTACAAATAGTAAATCTGTTATCGTGTATGGTTCTTACAATGTGTTGCTGAAAAGGATACATCTTAAATGGTACAAGACCATGGTCAAGTGAAACCACTTTAATGTATTTTTCCATAAAGTAAACAGGATCCTCGGCGCACTTTTGATATTCTACAATCTGGTTTTTAGTAAACTCTTGTGGTGTGTTTACTTTCTTTAGATTAGGATTGCCTAAGTATGCTGAATTATCTGTCGTACTCATTGTTTAAAATCTATATTAATAATTAATCTTTTCCATTTTTTAATAGGATGTGAAGCTGCATGTAATAAGTTACCTCTAAAAAATAACCATCTGCCTTTTTTAGGCGAAACTCTTACTTTTACTTTTTCATCTTTGTCAAACAACCAGGTATCACCATCACTATCGTTAACATAATATAACCCTACATAATGGTCTTCTTCTTGGTCATAATGTGGTTTGTTGTGACTATCCAAGTTGCCGTTTGGTGCCGTAAACTTTAAGTTTGCCTTACATCTTATTACAGGACTTTGTATCTTTGTAGATTGTAATAATCTATCTAAAATCTTTTTACAATAGTTAGAATTACCAACACCATCTCTTACAAATACATGTGACATTTGAATATAATCATAGTATTCATGGTTATACTTAGTATAATGTTCACTTTCACCTACACTCAATTCGTTATAAAACCAAGGAAATGTATTAGAAAATAAAATATTCTCTATTGTATTTTGAGTATCTACATCTACCAAATCATCAAACACTTGATACTCATTATTTACTAAATCAATCATTAACTACAACACCTTCAATATGTGTATAACCTAATTCTAAGGCCGCCTTTACTCTTTGACTGCCACGCCATACACTAAATTCTTTTTCTGTATATTTAGTACCGTTTGCCCCGTATCTAATTCTATTGGAAATATGATGTCTGATTACTTCTATTGGATTTTCTAATTCTTCACCCTCTAATAGTTCTAGTAGAGGTGTCATAGACTTAATATGTACTAAATCGTCTAGTTTAAGAATTATCTTCTTTGGATTCTGTTGCTTCGCCTTCAATAACTTCATTATCTTTCCTATTCAATAACTTTTGCAATTCTGCTGTAGAACCTACGAACAAAGCATTCTGTATTTTAGTATCAGATTTCTTTGTTACTTCTTTTAAATCTTTTAGTTTCTTTTGTAAGTCTTGTAGTTTATCTGTTACTTGTGCAACTTGGCCAATTAATTGTCCTGCAACTTCATAAGCTCTAGGGTGTTGGCCTTCTTTTGCAATTTCTAAAATACCTTCAATTGCTTGTTGACCTTTTTCAATTAGATTATAATAATTTTCTCTACTATAATCATAATCATTATCAATGTCACCTTTACTTTCATCTACTTTTCTAACAACGGCTTTTGGTTGTTCAAAGTCTGTAACAGATATCTCTTTTTCTTTTTTAGGTTCTAATCCTAAAATTTCATTTACACTATCTTCTAATTTGCTCATAATTATTCATCTTGTCCCGTCGCTGGATTATATGACTTAGAGTCCGTAAAAAAGTCAATTGTTGTTGTAAAACCAAAATCATCATTTGCGTCAGCCGATAATGGGTCTGGCACTACGATAATTCGTTCTTGTCTTGCTGTATCTGGCAAATCAACAGCCAAATCTGCTTGTGTCTTTTTAATAATACCTTGTTCTTGCATTGGACCATACAAATATGTTTTCGCTGTAAATTGCATTGTGTAAATCACAGCTCTTCTATTATTGTATGAACCATCATATGTGTCTTCGTATGTAACACCATTTAAAATAATAGGTACATCTGTTTTAATATCTAATTCAGGAACGGCATTAATAGTTACCGTAAAATCTGGTTGAAAGTATGGTAATATTTGTTCAATAATTTGTAATCCATTTTCTGCATTAGCTGTAAAAGCATATAAACTAAACCCAATGTTATATGGTACAGGAGAGTAGTTGTAATTCATTGTCTTGCCGTCTTTTACTTTTACTCTCTTTTGTATCTTGTTTAGTTTTCTACTAGGGTCATAAGATAGACCAGTAATTTCAAAACCCATACGAGGTAATACGATAGCAAATTGTCTATTGTTTAAGTCGGCTTGTTGGTCAAGTCTAGTAATAAATTTTTCTTTAGGTGCATATGCTAAAGGCACTCTCATTCTACCTGTGACACCACCTGTAGAGTTTTTAGTTTGTACTTGAATGTTGTTAAAGACTTGACCAAAAGCAATAGTCAATTTTCTTAAACTTTGGTTATAAAAATGAGTACCTAACATTATTCGTAATCAACCTCTCCGAATGGATTTCGTTCTGTGAAATCTAATATATCATCTGTTAATGAACCAGTTGTCATTCCAGCTTCTGTGTTTAAATTTAAGTTGTCTGCATATGGAGATTGGTTCTGAATATTTTGTACAACATATTCCTCATTTAATAAGAAAGCAGGTTGACCTGTAGAGTAACCTCTTTCTAATTGAATAGAACCTTCACCGCCTAATGCAGCTTGACCAGCTTCAAGTGTGAATTTAAATAGTAACTGGTTAAGTGTGTATTCATCTTCGTGTTGGTCGATTGTTTCGTTACCTGTATTGAGTTGTTCAGACGAATACTCCCAACGAGTAACTTTAAGTTTGTAAACTGGTAGATTGCCTAATTGAAAGAATGGTTCTTGGTCTTCAACGAATAGTATTTCAAAAAAAGAATTCATCAAAGGTACAAAGATAATGTCACCTTCGTTTGGTCTACCAGAGGCAATTAGATTTGCCTTATTGCCTACATGAAAATCCCAACTTCTTTTAGCAACAACTAGTGTAGTATCATCTCTGATTTCTAAACCAAACTTGTTGATAATTTCTTGTTCACCAGCAAAACCCTCATTTGTTTCAAAGTACATTTCAATAGCATAACTATCATCAAAACGAGATGATACATCTTCGCCTAAGATTAAGTCGTGGTTTACTAATGTACGAGGAAGATAATGAACATCTTGTCCATAGATTTTAATACCTTCGATAATTAGGTCTTCGTGTAACCTTTTCTCGTTGGTGTTACCAATGCCTCTTCCTGATTGAAAATAGTGGTTAACTGGCATGACATTTATCCAATCATCATTGCCGGATTTAACTCAAATGTTGAACGAATTTCTCCCTCTAATTTTTCAATTTCAGCAAGTGATTGTGTGTAGATTTCAACACCATTAAGTGTCACACCACCAATCATTGCTACGCCTCCAAATTTAGATAAGTTGGAACCCCATTGTTTTTTAAATAAAGCAGTTACATATCTTTTTAGGTAAATGTCGTTATATACATCTGTATATACATCCGGGTCTAACTTTCTATATGCTTCAATTACTAGATATTCACCAACTTGTAAATCGTTCTTCCAATCCATGTCAATGTATAATCTATTATCGTGTTGATTAAATCGTAATGGTTTTTCACCTACTAAAATGTGGTCTAAGAAATCTAAATGTCTTAAAACGATATCATAATTGATAACACTTGTTGATGAGAAATCATATAAATCATTTAATCTTAACTGATATCTAACATCAAATAAATTTAGGTTACCTTTATCTGAAAACGGAAATATATTGATAACAGAAATAACACTTTCTGGAACGGTAATATAATTATTTTGTTCTAGCCATGTAGTTGAGACTGAATTCTTTGTAATTGTCTCACTAGTGTTACCTAAAATTCTTGCTTTATCGGCAGCTGTATATTGATATTTTAAATAAGTCCGTCTAATTGCGTCATAATGATACTGAGCAAAGTATTGTAGACCTTCATCAATTCTATCTTCCAGCTGGTCGTCATCAGCATTAATTTCGATAACAGGATGGCCTAACGCTCTTAAAGCGTATTGTTTTAATTGTTCTCTGCTTGATGGATTTGCCATTCTAATATCCTTTTGTACCTTCTACGGTATATTTATAAGATTTATTTTATCTTCGGAAAGAGATTATCTGAGCAGAATAACTTTATATCATCTTCAGGCAAACCAAGTGATTCCATTACTCTAGGAGTGTGTGGATTTTGCTGTTGGTTCTCACAATAGTAGTTTTGTGCTTCAATTACATCATTTTCCTCACTATCGCCATTATATGAACCTATCATATTTAGATAAGCAGAAAGGTTACCTATTGCAATATCACATATATTCTTTAACTCAACAATATCTTGTACATTGCCAGCCGCTATCATACCACCGCTGAATATTCTCTTAGCCCAATCAGGCAATTCTCGTTCTTTACTAGGTTTAAAATCTTTAACTTCGTTAATAAACCACTTTGTTAATGGATGTTCTTTCTGTAATAAAGGAGAAAAATCATGGAATGCACCAGTAACTTTATTCTTACCTGCAATTACATCAAAACCATAAATTGGTCCACCATTTGTTTTGTTTGGAAATAAACATACATGCATCATCCAAAGTTTCTTACTATCTCTTACATCAACAACATCAACATGAGCTCTTCGTACATTATTATTTTTCCATGTTCTATTGACCCAGCCATATTCTGGATTGTTAAATCTTTCCATACCTGGTTCATCATACTCTTCACAATGACGGTCTAATAAATCGACCATCTTGTCTTTACAATTAATTAAAGTTTCCCAAATCATGCATTTCCTTCATTTCTTTAAACAACATTGTTGCACTTTCAAAACAATATCTAGCTTCTGCTAAAACATTAATTTGATAAATGTTCATGTACATATTAACTCGTTCTTTTACAATTCGTTTATACTCTATAACTTCAGTATTTGTAAATCTATAATATCTATTAGGACCTGGAGTTTTCTTTCTAATCATTTGACCGCCAGATAAATCTCCTAAATGTCTTACATAGATATGTGCATATAATTTTTCTGCACTTTCTGAGATAGACTTAATATGTTCTATATATTTGTTTGTACTTTCGGTTAACGGTGGTTTACCATTTTCATGGTTCCATAAAGCATTGTAATCGTAATGTAATGCTTCACTTCTAGGTAGTGAATTTAAATCTTTAAATAGCGATAGTTGTTGTGCGTGTTTTTCTAATTCAGAATAACAAGCTAACTGGTTGTACAAATAACAAGCATATAATTGTTTGTTAATATTACCAGACATTAATATTCTCACAAAGTCCTGGCGTTCAGCGTCTTTGTGGTGTTCCATTGTCAATTCTTTTATATCATACATATATTTTATAGTCCATTGCTATAGAAATTCTATCATCATCACTTTGATTTTGTTCCACCTCATGTTTAATGTGAGCTGGAAAAATGATAAATCTTCCTGGTTTAGGTTTGTAAAAATATCCAAAACTATTTAGATTGTTAGAATTGCTTTGTTTTAAATACAAATCATTAAACTCCATTCTAACATCTGGTGATTTTAATACTAAGTTACCAAGTTCTTTATTTTCATCACCTTTTATAAAGAATACTACTGAAAAATTTGATGTGACATGTGAATGTTCTGGTGCATAATCTCCAGGTTTGTTTACATTAATCCACGCAGCTGTTAAATCTACTTTTCTAGGTGTCTTTATGTTTAATACATCAGCAAAGCCATTTACATGAGGTTGTATAAAGTCTGTAAATTTTTTTAATATAGTTTCTTTACTTAACTCTTCATTGAATTTAGACTTAGTATTATTAATAAATTCAACTTGGTGTCCTGAAACATTACCCTTATGACCTAAATGTTTATATGCCAATTTTTCAATAGCACTAATCATATCAACATCTTCACATTGTCCTATTGCTATTGGTGTTACAAATGCTGGTACAATATCAATCATCAAACGAATACCATCCGGTTGCAATATATTTTTCATGTTTCTCTGATATAACACCTCTGTGTATGTGTGTCCAATCAGTAGGCCAAAATACGGTTAATCCTTTTTCTGCCTGTAAAGTTACATTCTGATATTTCCAATGTGTGCCACCGTCTGGTACATCATTTAAATAAGTCATAAAAACTAAAAATCTTTTAGCAGATTCCACACAATCTCTTTCAAAGTGATTAACTTTATAACCACCTCCTGGAGGATAGTATTGTAAATTAGTTGTCATACCTCTAAGTGACCAAGGTGTGGTCATATTAGTTTCTGGATACAAAGGGAAGAAGTTTTTTAAAGCAGCTTGTAGTTCTCTATGATAAGCAACAATCCTTTTATCTTGGTTATCAATTGTAAATCCACATTCAATACTATCTTTTCTTTCTTTGTTTACTTGTCGTTGACCAAAAGCACCTGGTTCTTTCTCAGGATTTTCTTTATACCATTCGATAAGTCCATCACAAATACTATTGTCATTCATATAAAAACCAGCAATAAACTTTTCTGGTTGTGAATTTATTTCATGTGGTCGTCTTTTATTCTCATCACTTAAAGTAACATGTGTAAATTTGTTATCATCACTTAAATGAGGAAATTTCCTACCATACATTTCTGTGCCATCATTTATAGTCATCTTTACCTTCAAAGAATTCATCTCGTAAAAACTCATAAGTTGATTTGAGTTTAGAAGCTTGTTCTTCCCAATCCCTTCTTCTACTATCTAATCTAGTTGTTACTTCGTCCCAAGAATTATGATAATGCCTTTTATCAGAATTACAATTTTCTTGTGCAATTCTATGAAAGTCATGTACAAACCATCTCATACCTGGAGCAATACATTGTAATCCCTCTGATAGTTCCCAACGACCATCTCTTTTTCTTCTAAAGGAATCTTCAAAAGCATTTCCCTTTTTAACAGGCCATTTTTGAGACCATTGTCTTCTTTGAACATCTTGCCAATATGGCGTATCTTCTCTATTTGATAATGAGTAATGCATAGCCACGAAAGCCGCAAAACCATCAAACATTTTACTAGTTAAGAAGTTATATTCTTCTCTATCATACTCTGTGTATTTGTCTCTTTCACCACCAATTTTAGCCACTAAATGTCTTAAAAATTCATGTACTGAATATAGTCCATTACTTTCTAGTGGTTCAATAAAACCAGCAGATAAACCAATAGCGACAACATTATTGACCCACATTCTTTCGTGTCGACCAACTCTCATTTTAATTTTCTTAAATTCTAATTCTTCTACAGGTACACCACTATAGTTTTTATCTTTAATGAATTGTTTAAACTCTTCTAAAGCATTTTCATCACTAATATATTTGTCTGAATAAACATAACCTGTACCCCAACGAGTCCATAAAGGAATTTTCCATACCCAACCATTATTATGTGCAATACAATCGGTGTATAGATTAATTTCTTTTTCTTTATCTTTATAAGGCAGTCTTGTTGCCCAAGCTGAGTTGTTTGGCAATACATCAGCAAAGTCAATAAACTTTTCACCTAATGCTTTGCCTAGTAATAATGATTTGAAACCTGTACAATCAATCCATAAGTCAGCTTCATACTTGTCTCCGTTTTCTAATACAACGGATTCTACATTATTGTTTTCATCTGTGATTACATCTGTAACATCACCTAATACATGTTGTACACCTTCGGGAATACAAACCTCATCTTTTAAGAATAAACCAAACTTAGTTGCGTCAAAATGATACGCTTTATCTTTATTATAATTAAAATTAGGAAAGTTTTCTCCTAATGTGTTTTTATTAACCATAGCCATTTGAGAATAGTTTGTATCTGCAAAATCAGTTACAGGAGTATCAGGTAAAAAACATTTTTTATAATACCAATCATTTGTGCCATCTCTGTTACCAAATGTCACAGGTAATCCAAAAGGATAATGAAACCCACCATCATTGACATCATAGAAATTTTCAAAACGAATACTTAGTTTAATTGTTCCGTCTGTGTGCTTTACAAATCTTTTAGGATCATTCAATCCAATTAATTCTAACCAATTAGAAATACCACCAATTGTACTTTCACCAACACCTACGGTTGATATATTAGGACTTTCAATTAGTGTAATCTTGGTGCCTGGTTTACAGGTTCTAATCAGAGTAGCCGCTGTCATCCAGCCTGCACTTCCGCCACCTACGATTTTAATGTCATTGTATTTGTTGTATAGTTTACTCATTTTTTCCTCATATAGTTTATATTCATAATTACTCTACGGTCTTTATCAGTTTGAGTAAAAGCCGAGTGTACTAAATTGCCATCAAATAGAATTAATCTATTTTCTTTTGTTTCGAATTCTTTATCGCCAATAATACTAGCACCATTGTCACTAGTAAAACATAGTATGCCTGTTATATATTCAAAATTATTATTGGTTGTTTCGTAAAAATCTGTATGTTTAGCTAGATATTTTACTTTGTTTTGATTTGTGTACAGATTTAACTTCCACTTCAAAGGTTCACCAATAGGAACATTATGTTCATGTAAGGCGTCTGTTATAGGGAAAAAGTTTCTGTACATATCACTAGTAGGACCTTTAGGTGTAAGAAGAACATTATGTAACATAAATGTTCCTACATCTTTAGTATCTACTTTTGTGATTGTGGGGTCTTGTGGGTTATAATCAAAGTCGGACCAATGCCAAGGAAAATCAATCCCTAAGACAAAGTTTTGTAACCTGTTAAATGTGTGTTTTGGAAGGAAGTCATCAATACACTTCACAAATCCATTATCAAAATTATCAATCATAATATTATTTATCCATCTATAGGAAAGACGGTTATGATATTAGATGTCTGTTTGGTCTTCCCACTCGTTAGTGCTAGGATTCCATCTATACCAAGTAGTCATTTCACCTGTTTTTTTCGCATACCATCTATTAGTAAGTTCACTCCATTTCATACCTGAATATGTATTACCATTGCTGGTTGTTTCATATTGATGAGGTGCAACCCAATCGCCAATAGTTTTATCAATTCTCCAACTTGTACAAGGATTGCCGTTCAAATCTTCATATAAATCTGGATGAAAACATTTTAATTCAGCATTCCAATTACTACCTTTATTGGCTTCTCCATTTACATTACTAAGATTAGCAATATAAGTTCCTGCACCAAAAGTTTTAATACAATATTGTTCTACTTTTTCTTGTGTGATAGTACCGGTAGCATCCATACCATAGTTTCTGTTAATAGAAAAAGTATTTTCTACTTTGTCGTTACTATCTAATTTTGCAACTTCTATCATTAAATTCTACCTTTATATCTGATTACTACTATACCGTCTGCGCCTTTACCGCCATAGTGAAGTTGTGAAGCGTTACCATCACATCCTCCGCCACCGCCGCCTGTGTGTTCTTCGGCCATTGCACCGCCACCTTGAGCACCGCCACCGTGTCCGCCACCAGCAGCTGAAGTATGATTGTGACCGGATGCGCCGCCACCACCTGCATACCAAATATCTCTGCCTGTAATATCATTTCTTTCACCTCTACCGCCGTGGCCACCTTCGTGGTGACCGTAATTGTCAGAACCTCTTTGATGAGCACCACCGCCACCACCGTGTGTATGACTTTCGTGGGTACCACCTCTGTTACCTGAACCTTGTCCGTTAGCATTTCCATGAGTATGACCATGAGCAGCACCTCCGCCTGAACCACCGTCTCGGCCTCTGGAGTTACTTGAACCTCCTCCGCCACCGCCACCTGATACCATGCCGTCAAATGTTGATGAACCGCCATCATGTCCGTGTGAGTTAGATGTTCTTTGTGAACCGCCTGTACCAACTACAACTGCGTAATTTTGTGCTGTAATGGCATAATTTTTTGAGTTGTTTGCTCTGTATCCACCAGCACCACCGCCACCTGCGTGGTGTGTACCGCCTGAACCGCCACCGCCAATGATTAGATATTCAATCTTATCACCTAATACGGAATCTGTACCTAGAGCATGTACTTTAAAAGTACCTGATGTTAAAAACTTGTGAACAACATCATCGCCGTCTATATAAATTTCTTCAGCGTCTGAGGTAGCAATTGGCCATCTTCGTGAGCCAACATTTTTAACTGCAACACCTCTATTTGTTTGACCGCCTAATTCTTGGTTATAATCTGATTGAAATTTAGTAACTCTCCAACCACCATCACCTGAAATACCGTCATCAAAAGTAAATTCTACAACTGCACCTTTTTGATGAATAACCCAATCGTCTGGTTGTCCTTCAATTAATTGTCCACTTCTATTAATAGTTACAGGATTTTCAGAGAAAGTTCCTCTGTAATCCGAAATCTGAATTTGGTCACCTCTTTGAGGAGCTGCTGGAAATGTAATCGTAACAACACCGTTTGTTGTATCTACAAAGTATGCGTTTTCACCTGTAGCAGAAAAGTTTGATGTTCTAATGGTATTGTGCGCCATTTTTTCGGCTGCCGTACCTTTAGACATATATCTCCAATAAGTGGAGTTTTCTGCTTCACCTGTCGCTGGTGCTTGATTTGTGTGACCTAACACACAAATGAATGTACTCGTAATACCTGAATGTTGGTACTGAACGAAATCATCCACTTCATAAGCAACGGAGTTTTGCCATTGCCCCTGATAAGTTGGTTTTAATTTGCCTAAGTCTATTGCTGCCATTTTTTTCCCTATTCTGTTACTTCAATCCAAGTTTGTGTAGCAGTATCCCAATAACTTTGTTTAGAAGTCTCAACCATTTGTGATGGATAAGAATACCATTTTTGTTCTGCTTCGTCCCAATCAAATTTAGCTCTATTGGCTTCATCTTTGAAAGGACCTATCCAAAAACAATTCTCATTTAATGTCCATGAATTGCAAGGGTTGCCGTTTCTATCTACAGGTCTAGGACCATGAAAATGTCTATCTTCAGCATGCCATATATCATCTACACTAGGATATGTACCTGCCATATCATCTGTGTATAGTATATATGTTCCTGCACCATTTACTGCTTCAGCAAATGCTTGTGCTTTTGTTTGTGATACTACACCAGTAATATCTGCAATTTTTTTAGGATTAGCAGTTATAACCTGTGTTACTACATTGTTCTCATCAATTTTTGCTATGTAATTTGCCATATTTATCTAACCCTATATCTGATTACTACTATACCATCACCGCCGCCGCCACCTCGTCTGTGACCACCAGAAGTACCATCTGTACCTCCGCCACCGCCTCCGGTACCGTTAACTCCGTATCCACCGCCTGCTTGGCCTCCACCACCTTCACCGCCTGCTGGGCATGAAGTGTGATTGTGTCCGGCTGCGCCGCCACCACCTGAGTAGTGTTGTGGAATTCCTGTAATATCGTTTTCGTAGCCTCTGCCACCGTGACCTGCCATGTGGTTACCATAATGGTCTGCACCTGGTTCAGCAGCACCGCCTCCGCCACCACCATTGTGATGTCCGTTTGAACCGCCTCTATGACCTTGACCTTGTCCGTTTGCGTCACCGTGTCCGCCTGTGTGATTACCACCACCGCCAGAACCACCTGAACGACCACCGCCGTTTGGATGTCCGCCACCGCCTCCGCCACCTGCACTTGTTAAACCAAATGCCGTAGAAGCAGAACCAGTTTGTCCGTGTCCGTCACCGCCGTATTGTGAACCGCCGGCACCAACTACGATTGAATATGCTTGAGCAGTTACAGCTTGTGCGAAAGAGTTATTTGCTCTATATCCTCCTGCACCACCACCTGCGCCATGGTGTGTTCCACCTGAACCACCGCCACCTACAATTAGATACTCGACTACATCGCCTAATGCGGAATCTGAACCTGTTGAATGTACGGTAAATGTGCCAGATGTTAAAAACTTATGTACCATATCTCGGCCATCTAAGTAAACTTCTTCGGCATCCGAAGTAGCAACTATATATCTTTTAGAACCTAATCCTTGATGTCCTTTTGTTTTTAAACCTGAATTTTCTTCGTTACTATAAGTAACAAATTTCCAACCTTGACCACCTGTACCATTGTATGCTAATTCTATAACGGTACCTTTTGCATTTAAAACAAAATCATCAGGTTCGCCTTCAATCAATGAACCGTTACCTGCTAATGTACAAAAATTAGTGTTGAAAGTTTTTGCGTAATCTATAATTTTTAAATATGTGCCATCACTAGGTGCTGATGGTAATGTAACCGTAATTGCACCACTTGAAGTATCTACAAAGTAAGCACTTGAACCTGAAGCTGTAAAATCTGCTGTTGAAACTGATTGATAAGCAATAGCAATCTGGTCAGTACCTTTTGCCATAAATTTCCAGTAAGTAGAATTTTCTGTTCCACCAGTTGCTGGAATTTGGCCTGTACTATTTGTAACAGCAATAAATGTACTTAAAGTACCACCATCTGAATATTGTACGATATCGTCTTTCTCGTAAGCAGTGCCAGACGACCAAGTACCTTTGGGCGTTAATGCTAATTTTCCTAAATCAATTTGTATTGCCATATTTTTTTTAACCTATCCTATTTATTATAGCTCCGTGCTATTAGTATCTACCCATGATTGTGTACTATTGTTCCAAGTCCACCAAGTGTTATATTCCACACCTGCTCTTTGAGCATACCAAGTAGCATTACTTTCTCTCCAATTAAATTTTTTCATAGTGATTGTGCCATTTGCACCATATTGGTGTGGTGCTTGCCATTCGAATTCTGTATTAGAATATGTCCATGAAGCACATTCAACACCTTCAATATCTTTAGGTCTGATATCTCTAAAAGAGTTTGAGGCTGCATGATATTCCTGGCCAATTTCAGGTGAAGTGTTTGTATGCATATCACATTTGTATGTATAACCTTCGCCCCATAATTTTGTACAAACAGCATTAATGCTATGATGTGTACATGAACCTGTAGATTTGTCAATACACTTTTCAACTTTAAGAATATGAACATCTACTACTTTATTATTACTATCTATTTTAGCTACTTTCATATTACTTAACCTTATACCTAATTACTACTAGTCCTGAACCGCCAGCGCCACCATAGTTTGCTTGACCTGTAGAACCATCTGTTCCACCGCCACCACTTCCACTAAATGGTTCTGCACTACCGCCATTTCCTGAACCGCCGCCACCTAAGCCGCCGCCACCAGGACCTCCGTGTTGATGTGTTCCTGCACCACCGCCTCCACAATACCAACGATTTTCGCCTGTAATGTCTGAAGCTGTACCGGATCCACCGTTACCACCCATGTGATGTCCGTATTGGTCACCACCTCTAGTGTATGAACCGCCACCACCGCCATGAGTATGACTTTCGTGGTTACCACCTCTGTTACCTGAACCTTGTCCGTTTGCGTTACCATGTGTGTGATTGTGTCCCGAACCACCACCTGAAGCACCATCTCGGCCTCTTCCAGCATTCGAACCACCACCGCCACCGCCACCTGATGTTAAACCAAATGCACTTGAAGAACCTCCGTCATTACCTGTAGTGTTAGAGTATCTTCTATCACCACCAGCACCTACGGTAATTGTATATGCTTGTGGCGTAACTGCTTGGTTATAAGCTGCGTTATCTCTGAAACCACCAGCACCACCGCCACCAGCATGGTGTGAACCACCTGAAGCGCCACCGCCAACAATTAAATATCTTACATTTGAACCGAAAACGGAATCTGAACCTACTGAATGAACGGTAAATGTTCCTGAACTTAAAAACTTGTGTACCATGTAATCGCCATCTAAGTAGACCTCTTCTGCGTCTGAGGTTGCGTTAATCCATCTTTTTGAACCAACACCTGGCGATACTGCTTTATCTTTATTATTAATTTCGTCTGAGTTAAATGAAGTAATCTTCCAACCATTTGAACCTGAAACTGAACTATCATATGTGAAGTACACATGTGTACCTCTACTATTTAAAACCCAATCATCCGGTTCACCTTCAATAGTGTTACCGTTTGCAGCTAATGTTACTTGATTAATATGGAATGTTCTTGCTCTATCAATAAATGCAATTTGGTCACCGTTACTTGGTGAGGCAGGCATTGTAATTGTAATTGCGCCTGCTGTTGTATCGACAAAATAACCAGTTGAACCTGAAGCTGTAAAACTTGATGTTTCTGGAGCACCCCATGTCATTGATACTGCGTCTGTACCTTTTGCCATTAATGCCCAATAAGTTGCATTTGGATTACCAGCAGTTGAAGGCACCTGATTTGTACTATTTGCTATAGCAATGTATGTACTTGTAACACCTGTATCAGTATATGTAACCATATCGTCAACTTCATAAGCTGTACCGCCTACATAAGCGCCTCGATATTTTACTTTTAATTTTCCTAAATCTATTGTTGCCATTTACTCTGCCTAGTCCTAGTTATCAATTGTTGCTATTAAGTGACCGTTTGTCGGATCAATTGAAAATACAAATCCTGAAGCTGCGAATATTACATCATCAAAGCTTGCCATTTGAGCAGCTGTGATATTTGACGCACCCCCATTAGTTGTAATTACTTGTAAAGTATCATTAATGCCGTCACCGTCCGAATCCGTTTTAATGAACCCGTAAACCTCGGCCTTACCTGTAAAATCTCGTAATTCAGACATTTAAAATACTCCCTTATTTGTATATTTATAATTCTTATTATACATTCTCTACTAATTTCCATCCATAAGTTGTACCTGTGTAAACTAAACCGACAGCGGCGTTGTCTGTAGATAAAACAAATGTTTGATTTAAACCCATAACTTTTGCACCGTTACCTTGTACATCACAATTGTTTGTTGCGAAGTTATCTGTTAAGTCCATAATTCTTAATTCATCTCCAACTTGAGGTGAAGCAGGCAGTCTAACAATTGCCTTGCCACCAGATGTATCAACAAAACTACGAGAACCAACATCTAAAGTTATAACCGTAGAACCGTCACCTGTGAGTGTAGCCCAAGGTAAGAAACCACTTAAACCTGTCCATTGTCCTGAGTTGTTGTAACCTTCCCAAGTATTCTTATCAGTATTAAATCTGATACCACCTGCAAACAAGTTAATACCTGCATTTGATGGTCTTTGAGCAGTTGTACCAATCGGTACCGTAAAGTGTCCTGGTCCCATACCATTTCTTTGAGTGTATCCAACAATTGCTCGTTCTGTAGGAACTGAGGTATCGGAATCACCGGCCATGGTTGGGTCAGTTGAAAATTCATTAATAGTTGCGCCAAGTGAAGCACCAATAGAACCTAGTTGTAATTCTGTCAAACCAGAAAGGTCAAATGCGTCTGCGTTCAATGTCGCAATACCAGTTGACTGCTGGATTCTGAATAAATTACCAACTCTAAAGTCACCGTTTTGGTCAGTTGAAGAGAAGTAAACTCTACCACCATTTAATTCTACCGTTTCATCATCTTGGTCAGCAGGTTGTGTTACACCTACTGCGTTTGGATAATTTGTATCAGCAAAAGAACCAGTACCAATATCTAAGAAGTCGTGGCCTGTTAATCTGATATTTGAAAATCTATTTGTTTGACTTATTGTAGTACCAGGCGCTTTTGCGTCTGAAGCTGTAATAGCAGGATTAACTTTAATAATCGCTGTCTCATTTACTAAGTTTTCTTCGGATACTTGTGTAATTCTGTAATAGTTTGTATCGCCATCTACAGCACCTGTAAATGCGTTAGAAGCTAAGACAACTACATTAGCAGAACTTAATGTTCCGTCTGTAGATGAAATTGGAATTACGAAACCTTGAATACCTGAAGAACCAACCGTTGAAGGAGTTGGTTCACCAAACAATGTTGATAATTGGAAAGTATAAGTTGAACTATCAGCTTTTGTACCAGTTACGGTTTCACCTTTTTGGAAATCACCTGTAAGGTTTTCAATGTAAATGTACTTAGCGGATGTTTGTAAATAGAAAATTGTACCTGTTGCACCAGAAGTATTACCAACTAGTGTTTGACCTAATACTAAGTTATTTTCATCATTTGAACCACCTACGAAAGTTTTGGAATCAAACTCAAGCATTTTACCTCTTGTTTGATATTGTACAGGAACTTCTTCGTAGTAATTACCATCTGCAACAGCACCTTGTTCTCCGTATGCCATTGAAGAGTTAAGTGAACGAACAAAACCACCACCTGTTGCATAAACAGCCTTATCACAATAGTATGTGAAGACTGATACAATCTCTGCACGGCCGTTGTTCAATGCATGAACACCTATACCATCTGAGTTAATTTGTGTAAAGTCGTTTGCCAACATTGATTTGTTGGAATTTGGATATGAATATCTATGTAATGCACCATCAATCTCGATACCAGTTGCGTTGGCATTGATTGAAGTCATGTTTTGACAATAAGGTGAAGCAGTTGTAATATTACCAGTTGGGTCTAATGAAGTAACTGCCGCTTTTCTTGTACCACCAGTATTTGCTGGTATACCTGTCAACCCTTGTGAAGACATTTCTAATAAGTTTGTGTTGTTATTTAACAACCACATTTTAGCTGCATTATTTAATTCTAATGAAGCAACGGTAGCAGTAATTGTTGCGTTACCGCCAAGTTGTGAACTATCTAAAGTAATTGTTTCGTTTAGTTGATAACCATGACCGCCATGGTAAACAACAACCGTAGGAGCTGAAGAACCATCTGCTATTACCGAAAGAATACAACCCTTACCATTAAGACTTGATGTAGTATGTTTAAAGTGATAAGAACCTGGAGTACCACCTGTACCGCCTGTAATATTGTTAAGTGTAGCAATCTGTGTTGAACTGCCTGAAGCAGGTCTAACTTGTGTACTTCTTAAAGATGTACCTTTAACGGTAACACCTGCTGGAATAACTAATGGTAATTGTTCTCTATAAACACCGTTTGCGATATGAATTGCGTCACCAACTGATACTGAGATTACATCAAAAGTTAAATCAGTTGCGCCACCTAATTGTGTACCTGTAATTGTGATTACATCACTAATTGAGTGACCTGAACCGCCATCTGTAATTTCAATAAATGGTGTAGATGAACCATCAATTGTAACACGAGCAGTAATATTTGTACCTGAACCAGAAGATGTACCTGTTACATCATTGTAAACACTAGGAACTCCGCCTGTACCACCTGATACATTGTTAAAGTCTGCAACATCACCAGAAGTCGCTACTGATAATGCTTTGTGAATTGTTCTGAATGGAAATTGTTTTGAACCGTCATATGTATCTTTACCGTTGTTTGCAACATAGATAACATTTCTGTCCTCTGAACCACCCCATAAAATATCTGTACCATTTGAAGTTAAAACTGAACCTCTAGGACCTACACCTAATCTTTCATTGGCTGTAGAACCTCTAACCATAATATCGCCTCGTCTAGTAAGCACATTGTTACTATCACCTTGCGACATCAAATTCCATTTTGTATTATCTGTTCCTGGTTCAACATTCAATACATCATATTCAATACAAATGTATGATGATGTTGAAAATTCTACTACATGACCTTTTTGATATGTTGAAGAAACACTATAGTTGCCTTCCCATTTCATACCTTCGTTGATTACTTCCCATTTAGCTGGGTGACTTGAAGGTGTTTGACCTGCTGAAGTATCTACAATACAAACATATGACCAACCACCAAACTGCATTGTATCTCCAGTTTTGTATAGTGTAGCCGCATTGTAATCGCCTGTAGCATTAAAGCCTGTTGTCAATACTTGCCAATATGCACCTGCAACTGGAGTTTGACCTGAATGGTTTTGTAAAGCTGTGTAAGAATAACCACCATAAGTAACAATATCACCGTCTTGGTAATATGTTGATGGATCCCATGAATTTTCGAATTGTAAACCTTCGTTGTAAACTGCAAATTTAGTTAAATCTAAAATGCCTGTATTGTCCGAAGTGTGTTGTGTTGTAACTCTGTATTGTTGAGCACCAAATTTTACAACATCATTTAATTTGTAAAAAGTATTAGCTGTATGTTCAGCTGCTATAAATCTTAATCCTTCAGTATGTAAATTCCATTTACCTGAAGTTATGTCTGAGTAGAAAGCTGGGTCATCTACACCTGATGTATGGTTCGTAACACAAACATATGTATTCGCACCGTATTTTACAATATCATCTACGACATAAGAAGTAGTGGCTGACCAGTTACCTCTCCATTTGAATTTTAATCTACCTAGTATAAAATCTGCCATATTACGCTTTCCAATTCCTTACGGCGCCATCCTTATTGTCATAGGGATAATCTGCCAAATATCTTGCTACCAACCATCCGTCTTCATTAATAAAATAACTTACTTTGTTATCATCAAATCTGTGTTGTTCAAATGCTCTTGCTCTTTTATCAAACTGCCAACTTTCAGTTGGTACTTCAGCATTGGTTCTAACACTTTCATTAACGGGTTGGCCGTTGTTTAATTTGTTTTCTTCCAGATGTTCTAATCCGCCATAAGCAAATGCTGAACCATCTGATACTTTCACAGCTTCGTCACTAGCCAAATACACTCTTGTATATCTAAGTAAACCATCATCTTCCCTCGTCAAAGCATGTAAAGCCTTGTGGGTATGGAATGTGGTATGTGTATTGTCTCCGAACGATAAGTATGCCATGTTTATTCCTTATTTATTTATATATTTATACCAGATTTTAAGTAACTTCCAAAATACTTGCAAAAGCTTCTATTTGAGGAATCGTACTATCCTGGTTCTCTCTTACTATAAGTCTTAATCTATCACCAGCCGCCATATTGATTGGTTTATCAATTGTTAGTGTATTTTCTTGTGGTACATTAATATTCTTAGTAATATGCTTAAATGTAGTACCACCGTCAATTGTACACTTCACATCCACATTAGCATTGATAGTTTCACTATGATTAGTGATAAACAATGCATGAATAACTGCTTGAGCGCCAGCCGGACATGTGTATATATCACTAGAAGTATGGTCTAATGATGTTAATGTCAAACCTGCATTTTTAAATGTACTTGCCATATTTAACTACCAAAAACTATAGCATATGCCAAAGCGTCACCAACGGTAGCAAGTGTACCTGATTGATTAGGTAACTTAACTTGTCTATCAGCCGTAGGTTCTTCTACAGATAAAAATGTTTCGAAAGCATTTTCTAAGAAGCCTTCGAATACTAAAGATGAACCGTTTAATGTGATATTGTTAGTAGTTACTGCGTTTGTGTTTGTGACATCTTGTAAACCAATCGCACCAGCACCACCCATTTCTTTAACATTGCCTAAACTATCTTTGGTAAAAAATTTACCATCAGCAATGTTCATCGCCAATTCACCTACTTGCAAAGAAGCACCTGAAGGTATTGATAATGTTGTTTCTGACCTTTTTGGTTTAATGACAACAGCCATTGTTATTTCCTACTCTTTTTAATTTGTGAGATGAGTTTTGCTTTAGTTAATCTTCTATCTAATTCAATACCCAATTTTCTGCCCAATTTTTCTAATTCTACTTTTGTTTTCTTTTCTAAATCTTTTAAATTGATTTTTATTTGTTCTTGCTTTTTAAAACCTGGCATTCCAGAAATTAAAAAGTCTTTAATTTTTTTCCACATTAATATGTTCCTCCGTCAATTTGTGTAACAGCAACTTCACCTGTTGTAACTGAGAAGTTGTCGCTAGTAAATGAAGCAACACCAATATTTGATGTTGAAGCTAATTCACCGACAATCTGTATTGTTCTACCAGAAGCAATAGTATTAATACCTTCTCCTGCTAAGAACTCTAATGTACCACCTAATGGTACACTTCCTTGTGTAGAACTTTCATCTGTGAAATATAATGGGTCAGCAAGTTTGTTTGAAGAAATAGAACCAGCTAACATTGCGTCTGTAATACCTAATGCTTTAACTCGTAAAGCGTCAGCAAAAACTTCGATTGAAGAATTATCAACTTCAACATTTAAAGTATTACCTGTTTTACTTAATGCGTCTCCGGCTGTAACTTGACCTAGACCTGAGAATTGTACAAAGTCAAATGGGTCTGTACCAATTGTACCAACACCCTCTGCAAGTACCCAACCTGAATTGTTATATGTTGTACCGTGTGTAATGAATACAAAGTCACCACCTGCGGCCTCAGTAGGAGTATCAAAGTCTAAAGCTCTTGTTAATAATGATGTTGATGTAAGTACATAGATACCATTATGAGCTTTATTAGTTTCGCCGTTAACTATAATTCTATCACCTACTACAATATCTGTATCACCGTCTAAATCACCACCTGCAATATCAAGTGCTGTAGAAAGTGTTAAGGTTGCACCAACACCAGCAGTACCATTGTTGTATGTAACGGTATCGCCTGTGATTGTTGCTAATGGTGTAGTAAGAATAGCATGACATTGTTCGTGTACATGTAAACCTTCTGCAACTGCGTCAACATATCTTTTGTTAACAAGTGAGTTGTCGTTTAGACCTGCTCTATTTTCGTAACCACTAGGAACATTAACAACACCTGTACCGTGTGGTGCTAATTCAATATCTTTGTTGCTAGCAGTAGTTACAATTGATTGCCCATTTACGGTAATGTCATCAACAACTAAAGAGGTTAATCCTGCAATATCTGTTGTTGTAGCACCAAGTTGAATTGTAGTTGAACCTAAAACAATTTCACCGTTTGTAGATAACTTAGCATTTGTTACTGCGTCATCTTTAATTTGTGCTGTATCAACACCTGAGTTTGTGATGTTGATTGTAATTTCGTTGTTTGTAACTTCGGTATCTAATCCAGTACCGCCTGTAAATGTTAATGTCTCAGCAGTATTGTAAACATCTGTTCCGACATCACCATCTAAATTAATAAACTGATTAACGGTACCAAATGATAGTACACCAGAACCATCAGTTTTTAAGAACTGACCTGCTGTGCCGTCACCATTGGGTAGTGTGAATGTTGTTGATGTTGTTACATCATTAGGTGCCTTTAAGGCAATGAATGAAGTACCATTATTAGTAGCTTCGTTAAATCTTAAAATACCAGCAGTAGATGATTGGTTACCAATGTTTAACTCATCAATAGCAGAGTTATTATCTGTTATGATTGCTGAACTAGGAGTTAATTCGCCGTGTACATGGTCTAAAAGAGCGGTAAAATACTTACCACCAATTATATCAATACTGGTTGCGTCACCGTTAAGGTCAACGGGACCAGTACCAATAAACATTCTATCGCCATTATTTACCTGCGTACCTGTTCCGTATGCGTAGGCTAATTCACCTTGTTTGAGTGTACTAGGTGTACTAGTGGACGAACTTCGTTTTATCTGTACTATTGTTGACATGCGTTAATAATTCCCACAATTAAATGTTAGTGTACCTGTTGTTGTTATAATTTCGTTTCTTGTAACAAATTTACCGTCACTTGCCCGATACTGCAACATAGCACCATCTTCGACATTAGCGGCGTCAACATCACCGAGTAGTTTTAATTGTAAAGTGGAATTCTGAGCCGCTTGTCCGGACGGTAGCGTAACCGAAACTTTCTGTGGACCTGAGCTGGTATTAACATTAATATCAGCGGTTATATTATTCTTGGTTCCAATTGTGGCGTCTACCATAATTCTCTCTCTTCTACTCTTCTATATTTATAAAGGATAGATTTGTTAAATGGAGACTTGTGGTCTTACTTGAATAAGACCTTCAATAACTCTAGTAACCTCACCAGCGGCGCTTGTGATTTCTAAATCATAGACATATCTAGTTGCATCCAAGGCGGCAGTTTGAGCTGCTGTCATGGATAATGTAACAATACCAGTTGTAGGGTCTGTAGCAATTGTACTGGTTATTGTGCTTCTTGTTTTTGTGCTAGCATACCCTTTGGCCATTTTGGCCTCTGCTGTATATCCAGACAAATTAAAAAGATTTCCGTTTGCGTCTTTTACCGTAACATCTGAGTTAAATGTTGCGCCTTGGTCTATAGTTAGGTTAGCTATTGCTGCCATTTTATTTCTTTGTCTCTACTTTTAACAATTCTGATATTTTACCGTTGTAATAAGTAGTCAGTACATCAATTTTCTCAATTTCTAATTCCAATCGAGTTTTGTTTACTTGAATTTCTTGTCGAACGGTAATGTAGTTTTGCAATTCAGGACTAAACTTAGTCTCATCATATTCAACTCCATCAATTTTTATAGTCATAATTATCTCCTTTAGTTATATTTATAACATAAATTCAGCCTTGTACCACTTTTTTATGTCTGGTACCATGCCTTTATCTTCATCTATAGGCAACACCTTATCTAAAATTGCGTTATATTCTTCTTTAGAGGCACCATATGGCCTAAAATAAGGGTCATTACCATAAAGTAAATCTTTGTCATTTAGTAAATCATAAAAATCTTCTTTAAAGTCATGTGTCAACCACCATGCATAACAAATAGCAACTGCATAACTCTTAGCTGGGTATATCCACCCCATGTCTTTTTCATTAAAGTATCTAATAGCGTTATCTATAATATCTTCACTTTTAAACACTTCGACCATAGATAAATCATCTTCATGTTTAGGATTCAATCTATGATATAATTCTTGTTTTATTTTCCAGTCTTTCATCATACCAATCTAATAATCCTTTGTAACCGTTACAACCGTTGGTTAAGTCTTTTACATACCTATAATGTTCTGTCAAACATGTGCCGTAGTATGCACATTGACGACAAATATCTGAGACATTTTTTATAGGCTCCTGTTCTGCCCATTGTAGATAGTTTTCAAAAGTTTCTAACTCTTTAAAGTATTCATTATCATTTATATCAAATTCTAATACTGCAAATTTACCACTAGGTGTAATATATATGTGGTCATCAGAAAAGGCATTATACTCACCTCTTAAACTCATAATAATTTTGCCTTCATTAACAAAATCAAATTTCTTTCTGATAGGGCTATCTATCCACTTTTTAACAAATTCTTCAAAATCTTTATGTGTTACATTATGTTGATTTGCTTGATTAGTTGAATATGGTTTTATCTCAACACTTTCAACACTAGAACAAGCATTTAACATAATAATCATTTCTTCAACATCTTTTTCAATTACTTGTTGACTTGCAAGTATTAATACGGCAATAGGCACCTCACTTCTTAACATATTCTGATAAACTTTATCAGATTTCTCCCTTGCCTCAAAGTCATAACTTACTGATAAGTAAAAGTCATTTTCAAAAAAACCTTCATGCAACATTGAGAAGTTAGTAATAATATTTATTTTCCCACCATAATATTTTCTTATCACATCTCTCATGCCATAAAAGTAATCTTTCTTTAAGGCGCCTATTTCTCCCCCGTATAAGTCTATCCAATCAATTTCTCTTTTCTTGGATATTTCGTCAAGTCTTTTATCTAACTCGACTAAACTAATTCTTTTTTGGTCTCTTAATTGTTCTGGTGTTAAGTAACAAAAGTCACAACTAAAATTGCAAAAGTAACTAGGATTAATTGATATGGTTATAGGTTTCATTTGTATATTGTCAAATCAACTGGCATTGCTAATCTTATTTTACCTTTAAATGTTTCTACATTGTGATATAGAAAACTAGGAAACATTAAAACATCACCTGTTTGTGGAGAAAATCTTAACGGTTCAAACATTTTATTAAATTCAGGTAAATATCCTCGGTTTGCATTTGTACGAGGGTCGTGTAATACAATATCACCACCGTGATTGTTTTCACATAACAAATAAAACACAGCACTTATATGACTACCAGAATGATTGTGTTTAGGCATAGCATAATTTGCACCATATCCTGTCAACCAACCTCTTAAATCATAATCTCTTTCATATAACTCTAAGTATGGACTACAATAAGCTCTAAAGATAGGTAACACATTTTCATCTCTAAAAGTCCTTAAAAATGGGTCATCTAAAATATTATCACCACTTACATTAGCAGATTTCTTATTTGCGTCACCATACTTTGTTAATAAATGTTGAACAACTCCAGTATTCTCTTCAATAGATGATTTTAAAATTGGTGTTGCAAATGAAAAATTTAAACCTTTAATAATCATATACTTTCGTCCACATAAGGTGTTACTTCTTTATTTAGTCCATTGATTTTTAGTATATCTGGTGCTATACTTTTCATCTTACGACAATGTTGTTCTACTAAACCATGTTCTTTATAATCTTTAATTGTCTTTCTACAACCATTACATATTTGAAACATAGGACAAGTTAAACAAGATTGTTTCATCATTGACAAATTCATATCACTTGATAATGGTTGAAAGAACTCACCTTGCATTTCTTTTTCAAAATTAATAGGTTTATCTTTATCATCACCAAATGCACCACAAGAATAGTAATCGCCACCTGGATTAAAGGCACGAATACCTGCGTCACAGGTTCTATGTAAAGGACAAAGAGTTTGTTCTCTTCTTAATCTCTTCGCCATTTGTTTTGTGTTAAACTCCCAAGGTGCTAAACCTTGATTGTATATCTCAACATATGTTTTGTATATGTCACCTTTTAAAAATGGTCTCTCTTGTTCACCACTTGCCATTGCATAATTTAATTTACATTCTACACCTGTTTTGTCTTTAGATAAATTTTCAAATGTATTATCTGGTTCAAAACCTGCTGACATTTCATAAGCCAATTCTACATT
>Ga0222715_10000103_pt1 | contig 85633 bp, 86 predicted proteins | sample C33_9DmetaG_FD_165056 | JGI IMG/M metagenome (GOLD analysis project Ga0222715, IMG submission 165056) | Estuarine water microbial communities from San Francisco Bay, California, United States - C33_9D | ecosystem: Environmental > Aquatic > Marine > Unclassified | place: USA: California...
ACAAATATTGATTAGAACAGTTATTTATGGTGTAGGAGCTTGGGTATTAATTTCTCAAGGGTTTTCGATAATTACAATAATTATTTTTCAAATTATAAACTTATTGCTGTTTTTTTTAATAGCTAATGGATCTATACCTAAAGATGAAATCATATTTAATTTTGAAACTGAAAGTGAAGTTAAAAATAATCTACAAAACTCTGGAAAAAAAATGGTTCTAACAACATTTTCTAGTGCTCTAGTTTCAGAATTAGATATTGTCTTGTTAGGGCTTTTTTATTCAGGTTCAGCATTAGGAATACTGGCTTGGTCTAGGCGAATATTGGAGATAATATTTCAAATATTAGCTGCAAGTATGGATATTATTTTTCCAGAATTATCTAAAACTAAAAACATTACTCAAATTACTCAAATCAGAAAAACTTTAAGAAACGTTTGTGCTATTTCATTTATCGTTCCTATATTGTTTTACGCAATGAAAGACATTAATAAAGAGATTTTTATTACTTTATTAGGTCCAGAATTCAGTGATGTTTCTTTAAATACAACTTGGATTTTATTTTCATTACCCGTAATGCTGTGGTCAAGAATCAATATAATTTTTTCACGAGCACAAGGATTTGAAATTAAGTTAACAAAAGCTGTTTTGCTTGGTTCAGCTGGTTCGTTTTTGATTTATAATTTTGTGCATTTCTTAGGATACTATCCAGCTGTAATCTCAATAATATCTTCACAAGTTCTAATAGCAATAGCTACAACTTATAGTTTTAGAAAGTCTAATGTTTAACTTAAAAAAGTATTTAAAAAAAACTAAATATAATTTAACTTACTTTTTTAAACCCAGCATTGTATTACCAAAAGGAACTAAAAAGTTTTTTAGGAAAGAAACTAAATTTCAGAGTTTCATTTATCAGAATTGTAGACCAAATAAATCAGATCTAGTTGATATTGAGGGCAATTTAAAAATTTTTGGGAAAGTAACTAATAAATATATTTTAAATAAGGACATTTTTTCAGATTTTGATTTTACAAATAAGAAGTTAAAACCTGCTTATTTCAACATTGCTGATGTAAAAGTACCTTATGAAGCTTCAAGATTACAATATTTACAGAAAGCAAAGTCTGGAGTTCTAAATGTAAATAGTTTTCCTTTGATATATTGGAACAGTCCTATGGATGTTGCCATAAGAAATATAAACTTAATTTATCATTATTTTTTAATAGAAGAAAAATTATCTGCTGCAGAATTATTGAACAATGATTTTGAATTACTTAATAGCTATATAAGCGAACACTATGAATTTCTTAAAGATAATTTAGAGGATTCTGGAAATGTGGTGGGAAATCATTATCTTGTAGAGGTTACTTCAATATTATTAACAATTGCAACATTTCAATTTGAAAATAATCTAAATGATTATGAATATTTTCATGAAGAACTTCGAAAAATTTTAAAAAATCAATTTTATAAAGATGGAACAAGTTTCGAAGGTTCTTCCCATTACACTGCATTAGTTACTGAAGCTCTTATATTATGTAAAATTGCCATCGAAGAAATTGACTTTGAATCAGAACTTTTACCAAAAATAGATAATATTATAAAATCCAATAGGGTATTTCTTTCAACTCTAATAAATGATGGTGAGTTATCGCAAATTGGTGATAATGATTCTGGTAGAATTTTCTATTTTGCGTTCGATGAAGACAATCCATTAAGAATGAATTGGTTAATTGAGTTAATTGATTGTTTATATAGAGATGAAGAGATTCTTCTTGTCGAAGAAACTTTTTTTAAAAGTATTAATATAAATGTTCCTAAATTTGATTCATTTAGAAAGATTATTCATCCATCTATAAAACTTTTTACAAAAGATTTTAAAAGCTATTGTTTTAATGATTTTGGATTGTATGTATGGAGAAACGAGGATGAGTATTTAAGTATTAGATGCGGATTAATTGGACAAAATGGTATAGGAGGACACTCTCACTACGATCAATTATCAATAGAATGTTTTGCTAAAAATCAATGGATTGCTAGAGATCCTGGAACTGGTACATATACTGATGATTTAGAAACTAGAAATAATTTTAAATCAATTGGATACCATTGGGGTCCAAACTTCGATTTAGAACTTCCAAAAGAAGATGAGTTTGATTGTTTTAAATTAAATTTTATGAGTGATGGAACGACACTAGCGTTCAACGATCATAGTTTTTTAGGTTTTGCAGAATTTAATGGATATAAGATATATAGAAAATTATCTATTGAAAATGGAATAGTAACAATAGAAGATTTTTCTAAAGATCTTGATTTAAAGAAATACACATCATGGGGTGAAACCAATCAGGGAATAAAGGTAAAATTTTCTAATGGGTATAAAAGGATTTCATGAAAAATAAAATTACCGATTTAAAGATTTTACTTTTCTTTTTTGCTCTACTTCTAGAAGGACTTGATGCATTTTCCATTTTAGATATACCAATTACCTGGATTGGGATATTTATTTATGTATTAATATTTATATTTTTAAAACTTCAAGGAAGTTTAGGTATCCAATTTGATTTAGCTTTTATAAGATATTTTTTATTTTACTTAGCTTTAGTGACTTTAATTAGAAGCCTAACTTTTGATATGAACATGCCAGAGTTTGCAACAACAACTTTTATACAATATATAAGTTTGAGGCTTTTAAAAATAATTAGCTTTTATTCTGTTCTTGCAATCGCAATTTATATTATAAAAATCAAAAATTTGGAATACTTTTTAACAATATTTGCATATATTGGTATTTTCATTTCATTACTATCTCTATATTCGTATTTTTCGTATATTTTTGATTGGAGTGACTTTTCAAGAAGCAGACCAGGTACAGGAGGATGGACACAACCAATAAAAAGAGCATGTTCTATTTTGAGAAATTACGGTACTTTTAGAGAGCCAAGCTTTCTAGCAGTTTGGATTGTGCCAATAATTCCAATATATTTTTATTTAGCGAGGACAAATAAGAAATGGTATTTTATATCTTTATTTCCATTGTTGTCGTTAGTTTTAACTAGAAGTTTAACGGGAGTAATAAGCATAATTTTAGTTTTTGCAGTAGTTTTAGTAATTGATTTATTTAGAAACAGAAAATTAAATAAATTTTTAATTCTCCCAATTTTGTTTATTTTTATGTTGAGCATAATTAGTAACAATCTTTCATACAGGTTTCCAGCTTTAGACTCTTCAATGTGTCCACCTGAATCACAAGATAAATGTGATTGCTCAATTTATGATGATGAGTTGGACAAAGTTAAGAATTCGAATAGTATCACACAAAGTATTTTCCAAAGAATAGCTCTAATTTCATCAGGGGGTATAGATGCATTTGAAAATATTGACATATTAAGTGAATACCTGACTCTAGAAAATTTTAAATTTTTTGGAGATGGTTTAGGAGTTTCAAATATTAAATATTCTCAGAAATATCTTGAAATTACAAAGCAAGTCAAGGAAGGTGAAATAATTTATAGAAATCCAGGACAAATAGTATCTTTTAATAATTTATATGGAAATTTATATTTATCTTCAGGTTTTTTTGGCTTACTTTTCTTTTTGCTTATTTTGAAAAGCATATTTTTAAAGCTTATTAAAAACTTAGATAATCTCGATCTTTACTTACTAGCTGGATTCCTTGCTCTATTATTAATGTTTTTATTCCAAGCAGAAGAACTAAGTTCTCAACTAGCAATATACTTTGCAATTATTATTCAAAAATCATATAAATAATATGAAAAAGATATTAATAGTTACACACCAGTTTCTTCCTCATCAGAGTCCAAGAACAACTCGTTGGAAATTGATTTATGATCAATTAATCCTAGATGGTTTTGAAGTAGCTGTTTTAACTGGAACAAAGCAGTTAGAGAATAATCCTAATATTCAATTTGTTGGAAATAGTAGAGCTAGTAACGTAGTTAAAAATTTAAGAAATCAATCTAATACCATACAAAAGTCTGTATTTAAACACCTAATTTATAAACTACTTAAAAAATTTTATAGGTTTTTTTATAAAACTTTTGCATGGCCAGACTATACAATGTTTTGGTTGTTTTCAATTTGGAGGAACCAAAAAAAAATTGATATTGAATATGATGTTATTATTTCAGTCAGTCTTCCTTTCTCATCTCATGTAGCTGCCTATATTATTAACAAAAGAAGGAAGAAAAAATGGATAATGGACATTGGTGATCCATTTAGTCTCAAACAAAATGCATTAGAAAACAATAAATATCTTTATAAATCGTTAAATTATTATTTTGAAAATAAATTTTATAATCTTGCAGAACAAATTATTTTTACACACAGTGAAGCTGCTTTAGAACATTCAAAATTTTTTAATATAAGTAATGAAAAAGTTCTTATAGGAAATCCAATTAGTTCATTCGATGAAAATATATTTTTAAAATCAAAAAATTTTGACTACAACTCTTTACCGATAAATATCGGATATTTTGGTATATTAACCAAAGGAGTTCGTTCTCCTGAGGAAACTTTAAAGTTCTTTAATAATTCAAAAATATTATTTAACTGGTTTACAAATCAAGACTCTAAAAATATTTTTTTACAAAATAAATATGATTTAGCAAACCATCAATTTTTCGAAATAATAGAGAGAGATGAAGCTTTAAAAAAAATGTCAAGTTCAATGCATTGTCTACTATCTATTGGTAATTTAAATTCTTCACAATTGCCTAGTAAAGTTATTGAGTATATTTCAACCGGTAAACCTGTAATTCATTTTGCAGAAATTAAGAATGATCCAGTTATTAAGTTAGCCGATAAATTTGAAAATCTAATTGTTGTAAATAAAGATTCAAAATTGAGTCAAACTTTAGATCAGCTAAATATTGTTTTTAAAAATATAAATAGTTTTGAAAAAAATTATTTTTTAGAAAATTTTACAGCACAAGCAATTACAAAAAAATTAAATATATTTTAAGATTTTTGACCAATTTTCGTTATAAATTAATGCTTTAAAAACTTTAATTTTAAGATTATTTGCTTGTTTAATTTTTACAAGTGCACTTTTTAAGTTTTTATGTTCATAAATAAAGACATTGTCACTTTTAAAATATGTTGTATATGGTTTTTGTGGAATAACTAGTTTTAAACCTAGATTTTGTGCTTCATATAAAGGTAACCCAACTGTTTCATAATCACTAGCATGAAAATAAATATCATTTTGTGAAAGTACTTTTAATGCTTGATTGTTAGTTTCTGTATAAACACAATTGAAACCTGGAATATTTTCAGGAGGATTAATTATTGTTACATTAATTTCTTCATCATATTTTTTTAGGACATCAACCATAAATTGAAAATTTTTATTTGCAACTTTACTACCAAATAAAACTAGTTTTCCTGAATTTTTATTTGATTCAACAAAATGTTCTTCAATATTTCCAATTTCCAATATCTTATTTTTATACTTCTGATTAAAAAATTTAGAAACATGACTTAATTGGACAATTATATGGTCAGAAGACTCCATACTTTTTGAGATATAGTACTTTAAAATTAAATTCTTTATATCAGTTTTGACAAATGGGAGTATATTTTGGATTAATACGAAAGATTTAGTATTAGTTTTAAAACCAAAATTACCAAAATGTATAATTGCATCACATTCATTTATTATATTTTTTTGATTTTTATTTAAAATTAAATGTAAGTAAGGGTGTAAATATCTTCTATTTGTTATTTTGATAAATTTAATTTTTTTATCATCAGACTGATATTTAAGTTCATTAAAAAACTCTTCTTCTGAATAAAGAACAATAATTTCTATTCTTGACTCAACAAATAATTCAAATGCTTCAATAAATAATTTAACTCCGCCAAGTGATCTGACTCCACAGGCGTTTAAAACTAGTTTTTTCTCCACCAAATAAATGATAGTCATACATTAATAGCTAATAGATTACTAAAATTATAAATAGTGAAAAAAAAATATGATGTAGCTCTATTGGTTGGTACAAGACCAAATTTTGTAAAAGCAGGACCACTTTTAAGACTTCTGGAAGATAACAATATTTCAACATTGTTTATCCATACTGGTCAGCACTTTGACGAAAAGTTATCTAAAGATATATTTGATGATTTAAATATCAGAGTTCCTGATATAAATTTAGAAACACCTGCTTTAAATTCGGAAGAACAGTTGAGATTTATAGTTAATAAATTAATGGTTATATTTAATGAAATCGAAATAAATAGGGTAGGAGTTTTTGGAGATGTAACTTCAACATTAGCAGGTGCACTTGCAGCAAAAAAAAGTAATATATTACTATTTCACGTTGAAGCTGGTCTAAGGTCTTTTAACCTCAATATGCCTGAAGAAAGGAACAGAATTGTCGTTGATTCTATAAGTAATATTTTATTTACTCCTACTGAAGATGCGATTGAAAATCTGATTGCTGAAGGAGTAAATAAAGACAAAATCTTTAATGTTGGAAATATTATGATTGATTCATTAAAAAATAACTACAAAAAAATTGAAAATAATTTTGAAATAATCTCAGAAAAACTCAAATTAAAAAAACCTTATTTCGTTATGACACTTCATAGACCAAGCAATATGAGTGATAAAATTCTTAATAATATTTTTTCAGCTACAAATGAATTTTCAGATCACTATGATGTTATTTTACCAGCACACCCAAGACTAAAAATATATCTTGAAAATACCAATATTAATTTTCAAAATATTAAATTAATTGATCCACTTGCTTACATAGATTTTTTATCATTAGTAAATGGTTCTCAACTAGTACTAACTGATTCAGGTGGATTACAGGAGGAAACAACTTACTTAGGAGTTAATTGTTTAACTTTACGGGAAGAAACTGAAAGGCCAGTTACAGTAACGGAAGGTACTAATAAGGTTATTGGAACATCACAAAAAGTAATAATTAGTGAAATAAACAATTCATTAAGTACTAACATTTCAAATGAAATAAAAATAAAATACTGGGATGGAAATACTTCAAATAGAATATTTGAAGTTTTATTTAAGTAAGTATGAAAAAATTTGAATTCGATTTAGCAGTTTTAGGTTTAGGTTACGTCGGCCTCCCACTTGCTGTAGAAGCTACAAATTCAAAACTCAAAGTGATGGGTTTTGATGTGAATGCAAATTTAGTTGCGAATTTGAGTAATTTTAAATCGCATGTTGAAGACATTAGTAACCAACAATTAGAACATGCAGTTGCTTCTGGTCTCCTTTTTTCAACAAAATCAGAAGTCCTTTCAGAATGCAAACATTTAGTTATCAGTGTTCCAACTCCTTTAACTGATTATCAACCTGACTTAAGCTTCGTTGAAAATGCTTCAAGAGATATTGCAAATAATTTACAATCTGGTCATATAGTAATTTTAGAGTCTACTACATACCCTGGTACTACTCTTGAAGTAGTAAAGCCAATATTAGAAAGTATTTCTGGATTAACTGCTGGAATAGATTTTTTTCTAGGATATTCTCCAGAAAGAATTGATCCAGGAAATCAAGTTTGGAAATTCAAAAATACCCCAAAGATAGTAAGTGGTATTAATCAAGAATCCACAAATGCAATCGCATCTTTTTATAAAAGCATCATTAATGAAGTTGTAGAAGTATCAGGTACGAGAGAAGCTGAAATGGTAAAACTTTTAGAAAACACTTATCGACAAGTAAATATAGCTTTAATTAATGAACTTGCAATTCTTTGTAAAATGCTAGATATTGACATTTGGGAAGTTGTAGATGCTGCTAAAACTAAACCATTTGGCTTCCAATCTTTTCGTCCCGGCCCAGGTGTAGGAGGTCACTGTATACCTATTGATCCAAAATATTTATCTTTTAAAACAAGACAAATTGGACATCCTGTAAGATTTGTCGAACTTGCACAAGAAATCAACAACTCTATGCCACACTACGTAGTTACAAGAATTACAGAAATAATGAATAAGAATGCTGTTCTGATGAAGAATTCAAATGTCTTACTTTTAGGTGTTGCATATAAAAAAGATATTGGAGATACAAGAGAGTCTCCAGCTCTCGACATTATAGAGGAGCTTGTAGCTAAAGAAGTTTCAATCTCTTATTATGACCCATTTGTTGAATCTTTAGTTGTAAATGGTTTAAGTATTAAAAAAGAAAATGAAATTAATAATTTACAAAATTATGATTTAATACTGATTCACACAGCGCATTCTGAGTTCAGTAGTATTGAATTTGATAAAATCAATTGTTTAATTTTTGATACAACTGGAACTTTTAGAAGTAAAAATATTGAAAAAATTTAACAAGTTAAATTTTTTTAATCTTACTTAACCTTCTAAATTTAAAAATACAGCCTAACTATTTGATTTAGAAACGCTGGCAGATAGGTCTCTTAACTCAAAATGCATCTCATCAGGTGAAGTCCATGTTCCACCCCAAGCAAAACCCCAGGAATTAAAAATTTCTACAATTCTCTGCGGATAACCAGACTTTGTGTTGATGTCAATTGCAATGCCCCATGCGTGCCTTGATATACTACCACCAGCATCGAACCTACTTATTCTTCTTGGCGCATAACAGCCACCTGAAGTTTGAAATTCTTCTTTTGAAATGTAATCACTAAGACCTTCATCAATAATTTGATTCAAAGCTCCTTCTAGAGGTTCCCACATTAGCCTATGACAAACAGTTAATCCCAATAGAGGCATTCTTTTTTGTTGAATATTTTTACTTCTCCATGCTGGTTCTGTTGTAACCCATACACCATCTCTTTCCTTAATTTGAAAATCTCCAAAAAATTCTTTTACCAATGCACTAGGTAAAACCCAATTCTGATTTGGTTCACTTTCTCTAAAGGAAAATTTAACTTTTGAATACTTAATATTTTTATGTAGTTCAATTAAAAAGTTTTCATTAATATTTGTATCCCAAATAATTGCTTGTATGTTTCTAAAAATTCCAAGCTGATAGCCGGTGTCTTTATTAACTACCATTTCAAACCAGCCCATATCACTATCTTTAGAAATTCCACCAACTTCTAATTCAATTATTTTGTTTTCTAAACCTACTAAAAATACTTTATCACCAACTTCTAAGGAGTACCTTTCTGCAGTTAATTCAGAAACTAAAAGCCTTCCACTATTAATTACCGAACTTTCAATTTTATTATAAAAATAACTAGTTACAGATGAATCAATTGTTTTGATCGAAACATTATATAAATAATTATTTAGTGTATTTACTTTTACTTCACCTAAAGAATTTGTTGTTTTTTCAAGACCTATATTTGCTCTTCCTATAAAAGTTAAATTTGTATTCAAATTATTAGCACTTTTGATAATTTCATTTGTAACGCTATAAAAGAGACTTCCCGATTGTGAAATAGTGATTACATCATAGTTATCAATCTTATTTCTATTTAAATTTTCACTACTGTTTTCTATGATTAGACCATTAGGAATCGCTAAATTAATTAATACTCCAGTCAATACTGCAAAAAACATATTTTAATTTTACATATTGTTTTAAGTTACAAAAAAATAGTTTCTATAACTATTACTTAAATTAAGACTTACCTAATCTAATTGTTTATGAAACTTTTAACAAACTTTTTTTCATCAGCAGCTACTAAGAGACCAGTAGTTACAATCTTTGTTGTTTTACTTTTAACTGGTTTTTTTGGTTATATGGCAGGTCAAGCCGAAGAATTAAGTACAAGTTTTGGCGGAGAACTTGATACACCAGAAATTCAGGCTCAATCTAAGTTAGGTGAATTTTTTCAAACATCTGGCTCACAATCAGTCTTTCAAATAATTGTTAGTGGAGAAGATGTTTTAACTGTTGATGGTTATCTTGCTTGGCAAGAAATTAATAAAGTAGTTTTACAAAGTGAAATATATCCTTATTTAGTTAAAAATCAAGGCAGTGCTGTACAGGGATTCTTTGCACCAGTTGATTTTGCAAAAGCATTCAATCCTACATTGAATGTGAGCGCAATGTCAGATGAACAATTTAAACAGCTTTATAATCAAGCTAACAGTCAAATGCCCCCTGAGTTTAAAGCTTTTGCAGCTGCTCTTTTGTCGTCAACTTATAACCAAGATGAGACTACTGCATCAGCAGGATTAGCAATTGTGACAATTGACAGTGCCTTAATTGTCCAAGAGTTTGGTGGTTCAGATGTAGCATTTGTTGAACAACCTCGTATGGAAGTAGCTCTTTCTGATGCTCTATCAGAAATTTCAGTAGGAAATATTAAAGTATCGGGCTTTTCTTTCGGGCTTCTACTTGGTAATGAAGGCGATGACTTTCTACAAGAGATAGGTAAATTATTTGGCCAAGCATTTCTTATTATTCTTGTTGTTTTAGCATATATATTTTTCATAAGACCAAGAAAAGGATATGGAATTCTTAAATCTGGAAGAAGAACATTTAGCGACCTACTTTTAAGCCTAGGTGCAATACTTCTTTCTATAGGTTGGATGCAGGGAGCTGGAACAATACTTGGTCCTGGTTACCTTGGTATAATTGGTCCTCCAAATCAAGTATCTCAAATTGCACCAATAATCTTGATTGGTCTTGGTGTAGACTATGCAATTCACTTTACTTCAAGATATAGAGAAGAGATAGGTTCAGGAAATACAATCATTGGTTCTACTTCATCAACACTGAAATCTGTTGGAATTGCGTTAACGCTTGCTACACTTGCTACAATAGTAGGCTTTCTTACAAACATAGTTTCGCCTCTTCCTGAATTGAAAGATTTTGGAATCTTAGTTTCTTCTGGAATATTTTTCGCATTTTTTCTTGTAATGACATTTGTACCTGCGATCAGAACTCTATTAGACAAAAGAGCTGAGGCAAAAGACAGAATTAGTAAAGAAGCTTTTTTATCTTCTGGTGAAAGTTTATTGAACAAAATTGCTGCCTCTAGTGGCATAATTCCTAAAAAACTTAAATTAGTTGCTTTAACGTTGTTAGTTGCAATTTCGGGTTATGGATATTTCAGTTTTTCTAATCTAGAAACTATATTTGAATTTACAGATTTTCTACCTGAAGATAGCCCAGTAGTACAAACTTTAGATTTACTTACTGAAGAATTTGGTGGGGGATTTGGAGAAACAACCTCAGTGTTAATTGAAGGAGAAAATTTAGCTACTCCAGAAATGCATAACGCACTTATTGAATCATTAAATAATCTAAGTGAAAAAGAAAATATCGTTGTTTACGCAGGAAATGTGGCTGCTGAGTCTGTCGTAGGTACACTTGGTCAATTATTAGCTCCAGAAGGAACTGTTCCTAATGCTCCATCAGCTATGCCAGATATGGAACTTTTAGCAACGCTTGGGTCATACGGTGTTGATTTATTGTCTGGATCTCAAGGTATAGACGCATTAAGAGTTAAAGACTCAGGTGACGTTCAAGGACTTTATGAGTATCTTGTGAATTACGATTCGGAAGCATTCTTAGCTTATCTTTATTTCAATCAAGACAATAAAGTAACTGCTCTACAAGTTCGAATTTCTACCTCTGCAGGATCATTGGGTGCTGCTCAATTAAGAGATGATATTTATGATGCATTTACACCATTATCTTCCATAGGAGTTTCGATTGCTGCTACTAATGATGCGATTGTTACTCAAAGTGTAAGTGACTTAATCTCAGAATCACAATTTCAATCGTTAATATTCGCAATTTTAGCTTCGATGTTATTCTTAATAATTTACTATTTAATTGACATAAGAAAACCATTTCTTGGTGTCATTACTATTCTTCCTGTTGTTGCAATAGTTATGGGGACTTATTTAGGAATGTACTTACTTGAGATACCTTTAAATCCAGTCACTTCAACTCTCTCCGGGCTTGCTATTGGAATTGGGGTACCTTTTGTTATTCATGTGACCAATAGATTTAGAGAAGTGCTTTCTTCTTCTGATAATCCTGTTGAGGCTGTAAAAACTACATTGAAAACAACAGGTGGTTCATTGTTTGGTTCAGCATTTACAACTATGGCAGGTTTTGGAATACTAATGACATCTTCATTAAAACCATTTCAGCAAATGGGAATTGTAGTTGTTGTAGCATTAGGTTTTGCATTGGTAGCTTCAATTTTAATTCTTCCAACCTTACTAGTTATTTGGGCTAACTACCATAACAAAAAAAGCGCTAAATCTTTATAACTTTTTAAAGTACTATTGTATTAATGCAAATATTTGAATTAATAAATGTAATTAATGAAATTTCCCCTTTATCTGATGCTTTTTCAGATGATAAAGTAGGACTATTAATAGGAAAACCTGAATCTGAAGTTAATAATTTAATATTTGCACATGATATTGATAGAAAAATATTAAAAATTTGTAATGAAAAAAATATTAATACTGTAATTACCTATCATCCCGCAGTATTTAATAATTTTTCAGATTTAAATTATAATAATTCATACTCATTACCCCTTGAGTATTTAAAACATGACATAAATGTAATTTCAGTCCATACAGCACTAGATGTCTGTATTGGTGGCAATTCAGATGAGCTTGCAAAATTATTTAAATTACAAAATATTAAAACATTTGGAAATAGTAATGAAAACAATAGTGTTGGAAGATATGGTGAGATAGATTTAATTTCTAAAGAAGATTTTATAAAAATGATAGAAAGAAATTTAAATACTTCAGTTATTAGATATAACAAGTATTTTTCAGAAATTGAAAAAATTAGAACAGTTGCAGTAGTTCCAGGTTCTGGAACCCAATTCTTAAGTGAAGTCCCTAAAAACATTGATGTATTTCTAACAGGTGATATATCACACCACCATTTTTTGTATGCTGATTATAAAAATTTTGGCATAGTTCAGGTAAACCATATTTCTACAGAGATACCTGGTATTAAAAAATTTATAGAAACACTTTCCTCAAAATTAGAAATTAAAATTGAATATTTTTATGAAAGCTTTTATGGATAAACCATTTCTACTTAGTGATTTAGTAGATTTACAGGAAATTGATAATTTAATTTATTCAATAAATCAACAAAAAAAAGATAGCAATACAGTAGTGAATTTAAAAAATTTGGAAACTGAATATAAATCTCTCTTAGTAGATAAGAATTTAAAAAAAGATATTCTCACAGATTTTTTTGAAACCAAAAAAGATTTAAATAAAAAATTACAGGAAATAGAAATTAAAAATGACAATATTACATCAAACATAACAAAAAGAAACATTCTCCCATCTGAATTAGAAAATTACCAGAAACAGCTTACTATTAATGAAAAAAATTATGAAGAATTATTATCCAAAATTGATCAACTCCAGTATGAAAATAAAGAGAAGTTAACGGATTATGAGTTAGTTTCAGAAAAGCTGAATATTTTAAAGGATGATTTAGTAGCAAATTCTAAATTATTACAAGAAGAATGGAATAAATTAGATAAAAAAATATCAGATCTTGAAAATCAAAAAAATATTTTTTTAGATAACCTTAATGCAGATTTAAAAATTCTTTATAAAAATTTAAAATCTAATGGTGTAGATGTTGTTGCAGCATATAATCTAGGAGATCAATGTGGATGTTGTGGTGTAGATTTAACTTCAAGTGAGCTTGAGCAGGTACAAGAATCAAAATTCAAACAATGTCCATATTGCAGTGGTGTTATCGTTAATGTATAAAATATACTGCGATGGTGCTTCTAGATCTAATCCAGGTAACGCTTCAATTGGTATATCTATACAAAAAAATAATATAGAAATTAATAATATAAGTAAAAAAATTGGTATAGCTAGTAATAATGTTGCAGAGTATCAATCTCTTATAGAAGCATTAAACTATTGTTTCCAGAATAAAATTGATGTTGTTGAAATATTTTTAGATTCAAAATTAGTTGTTGAGCAAATGAATAAAAATTATAGAGTAAAATCTGAAAACTTAATAAATTTATATAATGATGCACAGAAACTTGTCTCAAAAATTCCAAACGTTAAACTAACGCATATTAAAAGAGAGTTTAATAAAAGAGCTGATCAACTTGCAAATGAAGCTTTAGACAAAAAATGATTATATGGTCTGTAGCAGGTTCATTTTATTTATTTAGATATATTTTTAAAGATTATTCAGCTGATATGAGGTTTCTTTCAATCGGTTCAGTTCTTCCATTAATATTAAATTTTTTATTTAAAATATTAGGTGTAAATTATGAAATTTTGTTAATGAGTCAAAGTTTAATCTCTGTTCTAATTATTTTTTCATTTGTGATGTTATTTACAAAAAGAAGTACCGAATTACGCAAAAAACTTTTATTAATTTGTATAGGTATGTTTTTTAGTTTGTTTTTAAACTTTGTATGGTTGAATCAGACCGTGTTCTTTTATCCTTTATTTAATTACCAATTCAGCGAATTTGATGTTCAAGAAAGTTATATCAATACTAATTTTCAAATATTACTAAATACAATTGGCGCTTTTTACGTATTTTATAAATTTAAAAGTAGAAAGCTAGTTAATTTATTTTTAAAGACCGGAAAAATTATTTAGAAGAGTTTTTAAACATATTAATTGATACTGCAAAAAGAAAAAGTCCAAAGCTTATATTTAAAACTTCATCAGAGATATTAAATACAATATTCCCTCCTATGAAGGAACCTACGATTCCAGATGATCCGACAATAAGGCCAATATTTCTAGATTTAGTATCATTTCTTAATTTGGTTATGGCTGCTGTTAATGCTGTAGGCACTGTTGTGATCAAGGATATTCCTTGTGCAACTATTTGTTCAAATCCTCCAAATAATACAAGTAAAGGAATTCTTATAATTCCTCCACCTATCCCTAATAAGCCTGAGCCAATTCCAGAAATAAAACCTATTACAAAAAATAAAATCAAAATATCGCCAGTAATACTTTCTACTTGATTTGCAAAAATCATTCGATAACCAGAAAAAATAAGCAACACTGAAAATATTCTTTTTAATAATTTTGTATTAATTTTAAAAGTTAACTTACTACCAAAATAGCTTCCTAATATTCCAGCAATTATCATAATTACGATTTCAGTAATAAAATTCTGCCCTTTACTAAAATCGTTCAATAAGTAAGCTGTTGCACTTGCAGTTCCTACTAGAACTACAGCCATAGATGAAATTCCAGTATTAGTTTTAAAATTAGTTGTTGAAAGGTAAGTTAATAGTGGGACAAAGAGAACTCCACCACCTATTCCAAGTAAACCAGAAAGAATTCCTCCTAGCAATCCAATGATTAAATAAATTAACAATTTATTTTTTTAATCTTGGAAGTAATTCTTTTCCAAGAAGTTGTATAGTTTCTTCTTGATTAATTGAAGATATTTGAATGGTTATAATTTCAGAATTAAATTCTTTTACAAGTGGTTTGTAAATATTTACAAGTTCATCTACAGAAGATGCTCTTGAAAACTTAGACATTATCTCTTCTTTAGGAAAACTATCAGCTTCGATTCTTAGTGCTTCAGGGTCAAGTTCATTTAGCCTATTTGGCGCCCTTAAGCCTCTCCAGGATCTTAGTGCAGTCCAAGCATCCTCATCACTCTCAGCAAACATTGTCCACCTATATGTATGAACTGACATTTCATCTTTCTTTAATTCTTTAGTTTTAAACCTTGCTGGATCAATGACATTTTCGTAAGCAATCTTTGGGTCTTTAACACTAATCATTAAACCATCCGCATACTCAGCTGCTACTTGTGCAGATTTAGGACCACCAGCAGCTAACCATATAGGTATTTTTTTTAGAGGAGGAGTGTAAAGTTTTGCTTTGTTTGTTTGATAATACTTCCCATCAAAAGTTAATTTTTCACCACTAAAAAGAGACTTTATAATTTTTAAAGCTTCAATTAATCTGTCTTTTCTTTCTTCGTAATTTGGAAATGAAAATCCTAGTGGACCTTCATTTATATTTTCGCCAGTTCCAACTCCAAGATGGAAAGTCTTTGGAGTCAATCTATCTATCGTAGCAGCAGCTTGTGCAATAACACCAGGGTGAATTCTCCAAAGTGGAGTTGTTACACCAGTTCCCAAATCTAGTTGGGGGAGTGAGCTTGCTAAAGCTCCCAATGTAGACCAAGTAAAATTTGAAGCTGAGAAGTCATCTACCCATGGGTGAAAATGTTCAGATATAGTTAACATATCAAAACCTGCATCTTTTGCTAATACCGCATGTTTAAGTAAATCTTCAGGCTGCCACTGTTCTGATCCTAAGAAATATGAAAACTTTGTCATTAGTCAATAATAGCTTTTGATTATTTTTAGGTGGGTGCCTCGCAAGGAGGCACCCTTGTTAAGTGAAAATATAAGCCGGATTCTGTTTGTGTTAAACACAAGATAATCATCCATCTTGCATATTTGTTACCAAATATGTCTAGCTACCTACCCGCAATCTTAAGTCGAGCAGACTAATTGCTTTTTGGTATTGCTCCAAGAGGGGTTTACAAGCTAACTTAATCACTTAAGTTACTGGTAGTCTCTTACACTACCTTTTCACCCTTACTTACAATGTAAGCGGTATATTTTCTGTTGCACTTTCCGTCAATTTCTTGCCTGGGAGTTACCCAGCTCTTTGCTCTTTGGAGTCCGGACTTTCCTCGATAAATCGCGATTATCCTTTTCACTTAATTGAATATTAGTAAATTAGTAACTATTTAGAAAAAATAATTAGAATTTCTTCCACGTCATTAAAAGTTAAAGGACCAATAAATTTTTTAATTATTTTACCTTCTTTTATTATGTGTGTTTCGGGAACTCCAAATACTCCAGAATTTATTGCTAAAGCACTTTTTTTGTCAATACCATATTTGATATTTCCTTTTCCGTAAACTTCTAGAAAATTTATTGCATCAGGTTTTGAATCTTGAAAAGAAATTGCATAAATACTATTTTTTATACTTTCAATTTCTGATAGTTGAATTAACAACTGATGCTCTTGGATACACTCTAAACACCAAGAAGCCCAATAATTAATTATTGTTGTTTCATTTAAATCTATTTCAAGTTTTGAATTGTTTTCTAATTCAGTGATATTTTGAACTATTTCTGGACTTATGACAATAGGATTTGAAAATTCTGGATTTGTACAATTTGCAAAAATTAAAATTAATATAAGTAATTTAATTTTCATAAGAGTTAAGAATTTCTTCGATTACTTTTTTATCATCTAAAGCAATATCAGAATTTAATAGTAATTCAGTTAAAATTTGCTTACCTTCAAAGCGTGTTGTTTCATCTTGAATAAAAATAATACCTTTATATGTTTTAGCAATAGAAGATGTAGGTAATGTTTTAATAGACTCTTCTATATATCTTAAAGCAGTATTTTTATCTCCTGATTCATAAACCATCCACCCTATTTGTGCTAACGAAAAACTTACGTAACTAGTATCATTTGAATTTTGTACGATATACATAAAATGACCTAAAGCAGAAGAATAATCAAATTCTTCAAAATATCGATTTGCTAAAGCTATTCTCATTGGGAAAATATTTGGATTTTGAGTTATAACAATTTCCATCTCTTCATTAGTTACATTTTCTAGATTTGTATTTGTTTCATCTTGAATTAAAGAGTTATTCTCTAAATTTATATATAAAAATATTGAAAGCAATATAACTACTAAAGAGCTTAAAGTCCATTTATTTTTTAGCATATATTTTCCTTAAAAAAATAATTATAAAAATAGAAATAATAGCTATTGGAATCAAAATTATTTCAAAATTTCTTGCTATATTGTCGGTTACTATTCTTTCGCCATATCTTGTTACCCAAAAGTTGTAAATTTGTTCATCTGTATATCCTGTTTTTATTTGCTCTTGAAGAATATCTTTCATATCTGAAGCATATTCTGATGGAGAATCATAAATAACTTCACCCTGGCATACTGGGCATAGCAATATTTTGCTCCATTTTTCAAATCTTGATTCATTACTAATTTTGTAGAATGATAAAAATATTAAAATAATAATTAAAATCAAACTAAATTTTTTTGACTTCATTTTCGTAATTTCAATTTAGGTAAAAAAGAAGTTGATGTAATAAATAGCCCAATCCAAATAATTGAAATTCCAAAGTTTTCTCTTACAATCAACTTAAAAGTGTTGTTGTTGATTGATTTAATACTTATATAAGAATCTTTTATCAGATTTCTAAAAATTGCAGGAGAGCTAATCGCTTGTTGGGAAGAATTATTAAATATATTTAATGAAGTAAATTTAGTAATTTTTCCATTAGAAATGGGCAATTTTAGTTCAGTTTTTTCAGGTAAATTTTCTTGCACGATGTCATAAATTTGATAGTTATTTTCTGAAAATATAAAATTATCAAAAGAGTTTATTTCTATTTCTTGAGAAAAACTTTGCGTAAAGTTAAGAATAATTCCAATAGCTAAAACACCTAGACCAAGATGAGCTATCTGGCCAGCCCAGTATGAACTATTTCCTTTCTTATTAAAGTTCTTAATAATGTTTAAAGTGATTAAAGAAATTAATATAAATGAAATAGAGATAGTTACGACGAGATTAAATGATCTATTAAATAACATTAAGAAAATAATGCTAATTAAAAGACTTGAATTTATAAAAATTATATTATCTTCATAGAGTTTTTTTAAGTTGATATTTTTTATTGATAATTTTATCGAAAAAATCATTAAAAATATTAAAAGTAATAATATTGGCCCAACTAAAACATCAAAATAGTTTCTACCGATTGTTATTTGCCTACTGAATATAGTTTCATAAAAAAGTGGATAAATAGTGCCAATGAAAACAACAATTGCAGATGAAAAAAGCAGTATATTATTTGCTATAAAAAAACCAGATCTACCAAATTTATTTTTTAATTTTTCTGACGAAATAAAGTATCTACGATTAATAGAACCTATGTATAGAAATAGCAAACTAAATATCAACATACCTATTAATAAGTAAGTTCCGATAGTTCCATTTGAAAATGCATGAACAGAAATTAAAACACCTGATCGAGTAATAAAAGTACCAAATAGTGTTGAAAGAAACATTAAACCAACTAGAACATAGTTCCAATTCAGTAAAGAGTTATTATGTTTAGTTACTTTTGCAGAATGAAGAAAAGCTGTTGAAAGCAACCAAGGTATAAATGAAACGTTTTCCACTGGATCCCAAGCCCAGTAACCGCCCCACCCTAAAACTTCATATGACCAAACTGCTCCTAATGAAATTCCGATTGTTAAAAATAACCAAGGAATAAAAGTTAATTTTTGAGCTACATTAACCCATTCGGATGATGTTTCTTTTAGTACCAATCTACTAACAGAAGCTACAAAAGGTGCAGACATTCCAACATATCCAATATATAAAAATGGAGGATGGATAGCCATAAGTGGATGATTTTGTAATAATGGATTTGGACCTCTACCTATTTGACTTGACACTAAATCCTGAAATGGGAGTAGAGTTGATAGGTTGCAACCAATTTCATTCGCTTCTATACAACCTGCAAAAGGAGAAGAGCTAAAAATGGTATAACCAACGAAAAAAAATAATATCGAAGAGTAAATTTTTATATCAACGTTACTGGTATTGATCTTAAAATTTTTCAAATAAAAATACATAAAAAGACTTAGTGTTAGATTCCAAAGCAATATTGATCCATCTAAAGCACCCCAGAGAGAGGCGAATTTATAAAGAGGAGGTGTAGTTGAAGCTGAATAATTAGAAATATAAGAAACTGTAAAGTCATCAAAAAACAATCCAATTTCGAGTAATAAAAATAAACATACATTTAAAAAAACAATTAAACGTACATAAATATTAATTTTTAACAGATTATTTGTAATAAAAACTAGCGCAAGTAGTAAAAAAAGCAACCAAGAAGTTAAAATGCCTATCGAAGAAATCATTTTGAATAATCTTTAGCGTTATATACTTCACCATCTTCAGAAATATATTCGTTATCATGTTTTACCAACATATTATCTGCTAAGAATAACTCATCTTCAAATACACCATCTAAAATTACTCCCATATTGTCTTGAAATAGTTCTGGTACAAAGCCATCGTATATAATTGAAATTTCAGTGTTTCCGTCTGTAATGCTAAACAAAGTTTTAGTATTGATCTTGGTAATTGAATCTTTAATAACAAATCCACCTAATTTAACTCTTTCATTCATATTTTCAATTTCTTCCAAAGCTTCGCTTGTTGTAAAATAATAAACAGTATTATTGTTTGCCAAATTAATACTTCCAAAAATTACCAATATTAAACCTAAGAAAATAAATAATATGTTTTTTTTCACTTTTTTTAAATTTTAGCTCTATTTGATGGGTTTAAATAGTTTTCCCATTCAATATCTGAAATTTTACGAAATAAAGTAACAAATAAAAGGTGTAATAAAGTAGTTAAAACAAGACCTAAACCTAAAATAAGTAAAATATCTGTCGATATAGGTGGATTTCCAGAAGCTAGTGTTTCTTGACTTAATATTGAAGCTTGTTGGTGAATTGATCTCCACCAGATTACACTAAAGTGAATTATTGGAATTTGTATTATTCCAAATACACCAATGTAAGATGAATTTTTTGCTGTTCTAAGTAGATCTGGGTTGAAACTTCGAGAAGAAATATAACCTAGGTAAACCAAAAAAAGAATTGCAGTAAGATTTAGTCTCGCATCTCCCCAAACCCACCAAGAACCCCAAGTAAGTTTTCCCCAAATTGAACCTGAAATTAGAGTAATTGCAGTAAATACTAAACCTGATTTTGCATTAGCAACAGCCATTGAGTCGAATTTAGGATCTTCATTTAAAATGTATTTAATAGAGTATGCAAATGTAATTGAATATGCAAAATATGCAATCCAAACAGAAGGAACATGGATGTAGAGAATTTTAGAGCTTAAACCCTGAGTAGTATCATATGGTCCAAAATAAACGATTATTGACCAAAAAAAAACTAATACAGATATTTTTTTCATGATTTTAAAACAAAATAATTAACAAACGAATAATTTAAAAAGGTTGTTCCAGTAAGTAACATAAAATAAATCATAGTAAGTTGAGGGGCAACACCTAACCAAATAGGGCTTATAATCATTATAAAACCAATATAAATTGGCAGTATTAAAACCATTTGTACAAAACTGTTAGAAAAATTTGTAAATATTTGAAAGTATAAGTTTGAAATAACAATATTAAATATATATAGAAAAACTGTAATAAAGATAATGAATATATTTGTATTTATAGTGCTATTGGTAAGAGCACTAAATATTATTAAAAAGATCAGAACCTGAGGGAAAAAAATAATAATTTCTGAAAATAATTTGCTATAAAAATAATTTTTAAAACTAATTTGAGCAAAATTTAATTCTCTTTTAATTTTTTTTATTTCAAACTTTCTTCTAATTGAGAATAAAGTTGAAAAAATTAGTAAAAATAAAAGTTCTAGAATAAGAAATAATTCATTATCTATAAAAAATTTATTTTGTGAAAGCAAAGGTAACAGAATTATTAATGAAATTACTGTTGGAGTTATTAAGTAGAGCGAAATATTATTCCTAAGTTCAATTTTTAGTTCTTTTTGAAAAATATATTTATTGAATTTCATCTAAATTTATTACCTTGAAATCATCATTAAAAATATCTAAAAGTTGTTGTGATGCAATTAAGTTTCCTTTCTTGTTGTTAGTTCTTTTTATAAGAAGTTCTTTTAATAGCTTTACACCTTCTGTATCTAAAAAATTTAAAGGTTCATCAATGCATAAAAAATCTGGTTCATTAATCTCAATTAAAACTAACTCACTTCTTTTTTTCATTCCACTTGAAAAAATTGAATATCTATCATTTAAAAAATGATTTAATTTGTATTTTTCAACAATGTTATTGTGAATATTTAAATTGAAAATTCCATTAGTAAAAAATTCAAAATTCTCTTTTAAAGTTAGTTCATTAATTAAATTTTGTTCAACGCCTGTTTCTAAAATAGATACCTTTGAATTCAATTCAAAATTAGAGTTGAATATATTTCCTTCAAAATTATTACTTAAAAAGTTTAATAATGTTGACTTTCCAGCCCCATTTTTACCTATAACAAAATAATTTTTAGCTATATCAATTTCTAAATTTAAATTAGTAATAACTATTTGATTGCCATAACCTAAATTTAATTGTTTTGATGAAATTAAATGATTCACAACTATATTCTATTAGTTTGAGACGCTAAAAAATGCATAATTAAGTTCAATTCTTGTATGTATTGCTGATAAGTGGTGCTAAATACTTGATAGTTAATAAATTCATTTAATGTTTTTTTATTTTTTATTTTTATTTCATCATTTTCGATTTCTAATCCAAAATTTTTAACTAAATTTTTAGTTTTTTGATTTTTATTATTTTTTATTAGATCATAGAAAATAATAAATTCATTTACTTTTTTCAATGTATCGAGATCTTTTTTTTCATTGTATGCAGCTTCATACATTAGTTTTGAAGAGTATTCTTTAATATTTTTATTAAATTCTAAAAAATTATTTTCAAAATTTATAAAATATGAATCTAATTTTAATTTTGTATTCTCAACATAATTATCTAAGTCAAAGCTGAATATACAAGAACATGCTGAATTATAAATTCTAGAAATATCACAAGGAGATTTTCTAGAGTTATTTTTTTTACAATTTATTAAATTTAATTTTAAGTTCAATATTTCTCTTACTTTTTGAGCTTGGTTCATGCCAACTATTGGACCGTATTGAAATAACGTATTATTTGATTCTTCTAATTTGGAAATTTCTAAGTTTGGTTTGTTACTTTTTAATTTTAACCAATAGACAGTTGAAAGCTTCTTACCTATTCTATTAAATTTAGGTTGAAGTAAGTTAATTAATCTTTTTTCAATTATCAATGCTTCTAGTTCATTATTACAAGTATGAACGTCAAGAATATTTGAATTTAACACTATCTTATTTGATTTATAGCTCCTAGAGTAACTTAGATGTGATTGAATACGCTTTTTTAAGTTAGATGATTTACCAATATAAACATAGTTTTCATTGTTTTTAAAGAGATAAACACCCGCACAGCTTGGCAAATCTGTAATATTAAATTTTTTCTTAACTGTTGTTTCTGGAGAGTTTAAAAAATTATTTAGTTGGGTATAGTTTGAAATTCCTTTCAATTTTTTGTCATCTAGTAGTTTCTGAAATATTTCATATGTTGTAAAAACATCATCTTTAGCATTATGTTTATTTTCGTTTTTAGTTTTAAAATAATGACTTAAAGTTGATAGCTTATGGTTTTTAATTTTATTTCTTAGAAGAGCTCGAGATAGTTTTAAAGTATCAATTTTTTCATTAAATTTAATATCTATATTATTTTTTTCAAAAGTATATGATAAAAAACTTAAATCAAAATTTAAATTATGGCCAACAGTAATAGTGTTTTCTAAAAAAGATTTTATATTTTTTAGCTCACTTTGAATTCTAGGAGAGTTTTTTAGATGCCAATCATATATCCCTGTTAATTCAGATATAAAAAATGGAATATTTGTGTCGATTTTAAACTTAGAGTGATATTCGTCAATCTGGTTATTATCAAAAATTTTCATCATATATAGTTCAATAATGTTGTCTTTTTTTGGGTTTACCCCTGTAGTCTCAATATCAAGAACAACTAATGGTTTTATGAAATCAAAACTCAATCTATTTCGTTAATTCCCACATACCTATTGCCGCAGCAGTTGATGCATTTAAAGAATCAACATCATTTGTTGATCTAATACTTAATTTTATTGTCTCTGGTATAAACCACTCTTTGCTTACACCATACTGTTCAGATCCAACAATTAATGCAAAATTGATGCTTGGTTTATAATCAGTCAAATCTTTATCACCTTCAGGATCCAAAAGTAAAATTTCATATTTTTTTTCTATAAGAAGTGAAATAATTTCTTTTTGACTTCCACTTGAAATATTCATATTAAAAACATGTCCTATTGAAGATCTAATTACATTTGGATTGTAGATATCAGTTATTTTGTCAGATAAAATAACATTATTGATTCCAAACGATTTAGCAGTGCGAATCATTGTTCCCAGATTCCCAGGTTTTTCAATCCTGTCAGGTATTAGTATCGGGCCGATAATATTTTTAGTTAAAGGTTTGGATTCATATTCAACAAGACTCATTAATCCGTCTGGCCTATCTCTATAACTAATGTTATTAAAGACATTTTTGGATACATATACAGTTCTAACTTTTGATTTTTGAAATTTTTTAATTAAATGTAAATTGTTTTCACCTATTAACAACTCTTCACAGATATACAACGTATCAATTTTGCATTCAGAATTTATTAACTGGGTATTTTCCCGGTAGCCTTCACATAAAGTTTTATTTGAAATTTTTCTATTTCTGTTTTTTTTCAAAGAGATTAAATATTTATACTCTGGATTGTTTAACGATTCGATTTTTTTATTTTGAGAATGATTCATAATGGGTTAGTTTCTTTTTAATTCCTTTATTAATTATATCCCGATTGTCTTTATCTGAAATACCTGCTGTTATCAATCCTGCAATAATGTAAAAGTGAGGAATTTGAAATAACTCATGTATGTCTTTTCGATTTATATTATGTAATCCCATAAATCCACTCGAAAAATTTGATTCTTCAATTAATAACATACAGTTCATCATTGCAGCACCAGCATCGAGAAACCAATAAGGAACATCCCAATCCAAAGAATTTACTGCTTTATATTTATCTTTTTTTTTATATCTATTATGATATGCATTTTCATTTACAAGGATTAAATAGATTGCTTTAGAATTTGAAATCCATGGTTTGCGACCTTTTAAGATATATTCCTCTTCACCAAATATTTTTGCAACTTCAATTAATTTTTTCTTATCTATAGACATCAAAATTTCTATGCCACGTGAAAATCCAGCCGTCGGTATTTTTACTGCATTTTTTGGAATCTCTACTAGTTGCTCAACAGAACATTCTACATCAATATATTCTCTTACAACTTTTCGTTGATTTAATAATTTAACTAGGGGAGAGATTCCTTGCTCCATTAAATGTTTAATAAGTGATTTAAAACAGTATCGCCAACTTCTGTTGTAGACATTCCCATTTTTCCTGCAGAGAGGGAATTAAGTTTTTGAGCTGTTGCGATAATTGCACTCTCAATATCATTAGCATAATTTTCTTCCCCTAGTTCTGAGGCCATCATTCCCGCAGCTGCTATACAAGCTAAGGGATTAATAACATTTTTGTTTGTGTATTTTGGTGCAGAACCACCAATTGGCTCAAACATTGAGATGCCATTTGGATTAATGTTACCACCAGCAGCGATGCCCATACCACCTTGTATCATTGCCCCTAAGTCAGTAATGATGTCTCCAAACATATTATCTGTAACTATAACATCAAACCACTCAGGGTTTTTAACCATCCACATACAAACAGCATCAACATGTCCATAGTCGGTTTCAATGTTTGGATAATCTTTAGCAACATCATAGAATATTCGTTCCCACAAATCATGAGCAAATGTTAATACATTAGTTTTAGCGCAAAGAGTAACTTTTTTTCTGTTGAATTTTGTTGCATAATCAAAAGCATATTTTATACACCTATGAATCGCATAATAAGTATTGATTGATTCTTGAGTTGCTACCTCTTGTTTAGTGCCATAATGTATATACCCACCTGCTCCAGCGTATAATCCTTCTGTATTTTCCCTCACTACAGTGAAATTAATGTCTTCTGGTGATTTTCCACTTAATGGAGTTTCAATACCTGGATAAAGTACAACAGGTCTTAAGTTAATGTATTGGTCAAACTCTTTTCTTAATTTAAGCAAAATACCTTGTTCTAAGATTCCAGGTTTTACATCGGGATGTCCAATAGCGCCTAATAAAATTGCATCAGAATTTTGAAGTTCATCAATATCTTTTTTAGTTACAAGTTCATTTGTTTTTAAAAATCTTTCTCCACCAAGGTCGTTATCAGAAAATTTGAAGACGATATTATATTTACTTGAACTTTTTTCTAAAACTTTAACAGCTTCTGCAACTACTTCAGGTCCTGTACCATCACCAGGTAGTAACGAAATTTTATATTCTTTTTTCATTTATTTAATGCTTTTAAAAATGATTCAACCGAACCATGAACTACATCAGTAGAAATTGCTCTACCTTGTTTCATCAAATTTTTATCATTGATTATGGTAACAATTTCTGCAGTTGCATCTGCACCTTTTGTTATACTTTCAACCCTATAGTCAATAAGTACAGCATCTGAGTTTAGTATATTTTTTACTGCAGTAAATGCAGCATGTATCATTCCATCACCGGTTGATTCTTTTGTAATTTCCTTTCCATTTACGTTGAGTGTTACTTTAGCTGAAGCAAAATCATCTTTGCTATTTACTGATACTGAAACTAACTTAGTTTTATCTAAAGAGTTTTCTATTTGGCCAATAATAGCTAGTAATTCACTCTCTACTATTTCACCTTTTCTATCAGCTATTTTTTTGAAGGTTTCAAAGCTACTATTAAAAGCAACTTCATCAAGATCAATATTTAATTTTTTTAAAGCATCTTTAAAACCAGCTCTTCCTGAATGTTTACCAAGAACTATTTTTGCTTCTTGACCTACTGAGTCAGGAGACATAATTTCATAAGTAGTTCTATTTCTTAAAAACCCATGTTGGTGAATTCCAGATTCGTGACTAAAAGCATTTTTACCAACAACTGCTTTATTGTACTGTACAGGATAGCCAGTAAGTTTTGAGACCAACCTTGAAGTTTCAAATATTTCTTTTGTTTCTGCATTTATTTCAACACCATATTGATCTTGTCTTGTTTTAATGGCCATTATGATTTCTTCTGTTGAAGTATTACCTGCTCTCTCACCTATACCGTTAATTGCACCTTCAATTTGCCTGGCACCTGCAGTGATGGCAGTTAAAGAGTTTGCAACAGCAAGACCAAGGTCGTTATGACAGTGAGTAGATATAATAACATCTTCATTACCACCTTTAACTTCATCATATACTGATGTAAGCAATTCCAAATAGTCTTTAGGCGTGGCATAACCAACAGTGTCTGGAACGTTAATAGTCGTAGCACCTTCTTCTACTGCAGTTTTTAAAACCTCAATTAAGAAATCTTTATCAGTCCTTGTTGCGTCTTGAGCAGAAAATTCGATATTATCACAAAGTTTTTTTGCATACTTTACAGATTCTCTTGCATCTTTTAAGACTTCCTCTTTAGTTTTTCTAAGCATATGCTCCATATGTATTTGTGAAGTTGAAGTAAAAACATGGATTCTAGAATTATTTGCAACTTTTATTGCTTCCCATGCTTGCTCTATATCGTCTGGATGACACCTAGCTAGAGAAGCAATTGTTGAATTCTTAATATTTTTAGCAATTAAATTTACTCCTTCCCAATCTCCAGGAGATGATGCTGCAAATCCAGCTTCGATGACATCTACTTTAAGTTTTTCTAGTTGTTGTGCAATTAAAAGCTTTTCGTTTGGAGTAAGTGCAATTCCAGGGCTTTGTTCTCCATCTCTTAAAGTGGTATCAAAAATAATAAGTCTATCGTTTTTCATACATCTTTCTTAATGTCCTTTGCATCCAAAAATGGCATCATCTTTCTTAATTCTTTACCAATTTCTTCTATTTGATGTTTAGAAGATTCAGCTCTTTTTTGATTTAAAAATGGAGCTCCTTCTCGAGCTTGGGACATCCACTCTTTAGCAAATGCACCAGATTGTATTTCTTCCAGAATCTTTTTCATTTCAACTTTAGTTTGATCAGTAATGATTCTGGAACCTCTAGAAAAATCACCGTATTCTGCAGTATCAGAAATTGAATGCCTCATCCATTCAAAACCGCCTTCGTATAATAAATCTACTATTAACTTTACCTCATGCAATGTTTCGAAATAAGCACTTTCAGGTTGATAGCCTGCCTCAACTAGAGTTTCAAATCCGTTTCTAATTAGCTCTGTTAAACCTCCACATAGAACAACTTGTTCACCAAATAAGTCAGTCTCTGTTTCTTCTTTGAATGTAGTTTTTAAAATTCCAGCTCGACCACCACCTATTGCAGAAGCATACGATAGTGCTAAGTTTTCAGTATTTCCATTTGTATCTTTTTCAACTGCAATAAGACAAGGCATGCCACTTCCTTCAGAATAAGTTCTTCTGAGCAAATGACCTGGACCTTTTGGCGCAATCATCGCAACTGACAAATCCTCTCTTGGTGTTATTTCGTTAAAATGTATATTAAAACCATGTGCAAAAAGTAAAGTAGCCCCTTCTTTAATGTTTTTAGCGATCTCACTATTGTAGATATCTGCCATAACTTGGTCAGGAAGTAACATCATGACAACATCAGCATCAACTACGGAATTTTCTAAATTTTCTACTTTTAATCCAAAATTTTTAGCACGCATCCAAGATTTAGAATCCTCTCTCAAACCGACAGTAACATTTACTCCAGATTCAAATAAATTAAGAGCGTGTGCGTGTCCTTGACTTCCAAAACCAACAATTGTAACTTTTAAATTTTTTATTAACTCTTTATCAATTGATTCGTCATAAATAATTTTTGTATTCATATTTCTCCTTATACGGTTGTTTGCAATGCTATTCTTCCGCCTCTTACCATTTCTATAATTCCATATGGTTTCATAAGTTTTTCAAATTTATCTAAATCTTTAGATGTACCTGTTAATTCAAAAATTGCATAATCTTGTCCTACATCAACTGATTTAGCATTTGATAAATTTGCTTTTTCAATAACAGAGGTTTGGGACTCTTTATTAATCGAGACTTTCAACAGAAGAACTTCTGTTTCAATTGTCAATTCAGGATCTAATTCAACAATTTTTATTACATTAATTAATTTATTTAGCTGCTTTTTTACTTGTTCTACAGCATCTAGTTCAGTCACTATTGTCATTTTCGATCTTCCTTCTATATTTGTAGGACCGACTGATAGTGAAGATATATTGAATCCTCTTCTTGAAATAGTTGATGATACCCTTGCTAACACACCTGGTTTATCTTCCACTAATACTGATAAGATTCTTTCTGTCATAAATTTTCCAAATCTTTTTCAGAAAGTAAGATTTTATCGTTACTTCCACCTGATGGAACCATAGGAAAGACCATATCTTCAGGATCTACAACACAATCTACCAATACTGGTTTGTCATTAATTTCCAACATTTGTTCAAAAACATTTTTAACTTCAGACTTTTGACTTACTCTTAATCCAACAGCGCCCATCGATTCTGCTAATTTAACATAATCTGGTGTATGATGAGTTAATTCTGAAGCTGAGAACCTGTTATTATAAAATATTTTTTGCCATTGCCTTACCATTCCATGATTACCATTATTAAAAACTACAATTTTAAGGGGGATATTTTCAGTTGAAGCAGTAATTAATTCTTGGCAAGTCATTTGAAAACAACCATCACCATCAAGTGCTAAAACTAATCTATCTGGATAAGCTGCTTTCGCACCTATTGCTGCAGGAAGAGCATAACCCATTGTTCCAAGACCTCCAGAGTTCAACCATGTATTAGGCTTTTCAAATTTCCAGTGTTGAGAAATCCACATTTGATGTTGTCCAACTCCTGATACTACAATTGCTTCATCTTTGGTAAGTTTTTGTATTTCTTCTAAAACGAAAGGAACTTTTAATGGTCCATCATCTTTTTGAGTGTAAGTTAAAGGGAAATCATTTTTCATTTTTGAAATAACTTCTAACCAGTCATTAACATCAAGAACAGTTTCACCTAACATTTCGATTAATCCAATCACTACACTTTTTGCATCGCCAACAATTGGTACTTCAGCTTCTCGAACTTTTCCAATTTCTGCAGGATCAATATCAGCATGAATGACTTTTGCATTTTGAGCAAAATAATCAGGGTTAGCAGTGACCCTATCATCAAATCTCACACCTATAGCAATTAATAAATCAGATTGTTGTATTGATGTTGTAGAAGTATAGTTCCCATGCATACCAGGCATGCCTAAGCAAAGACTATTACCATCAGGAAATCCACCACGTCCCATTAATGTTGTTACAACTGGTATATTATATTTAGTTGAGAGTTCAAAAATTTCTTTATGAGCTCTTGCGTGAATTACTCCACCCCCAATATATAAGATTGGTTTTTTAGACTTTTTAATTAACTCAACAGCTTGCTGTATCATTTTTGGATTTGGTTCTAGTGTAGGTTTATAACCCGGTAAATTTATAGGTCCAGGTTCTACCCACTTCGAAACTTCATTTAGAACATCTTTTGGTATGTCAACTAAAACCGGACCCGGTCTACCTGTCGTTGCTATATACTTTGCTTCCTTTAAAACTTGTGGTATTTCAGATGCTTTTGTAACTAAATAGTTATGTTTAGTAGCAGCCATTGATAATCCAACTGTATAAGCTTCTTGAAAAGCATCGTTACCAATAGAAGTAGTTGCCACCTGACCTGTAATTGCTAATAGGGGAGTTGAATCCATAAGTGCGTTAGCTAGAGATGTAATTAAATTTGTAGCACCAGGACCGGATGTTGCAATTACTACGCCTATTTCGCCTGTAGCTTGAGCATAGCCTTCGGCCATATGTCCAGCACCTTGTTCGTGTCTAGCTAACACATGTCTAACTGGGCTATCATACAATGGATCATAAGCAGGTAGTATTGCTCCACCTGGAACGCCAAATACCGTTGATATATTCAAATATTCAAGGCTTCTAACTACTAACTCAGCACCACTTAAATTTTCTTTATTCATAACAAGCTTTCCAAAAAAAAACCTCCCATCTTGGGAGGCGCTCAATCTATTACAATGAGCGCTATTTAAGTAATAGCACTAACACAGAAATGAGAATGTCTAAATTTTTCATTAGAACTACTATAGTAATCACTACAAAAAATGAAAGAAATAATTCTTAAAAATTTTTTAAAAAATAATGGGATAAAAATTCCAAATAATTTTGAAGTTAAAGTTGTTGAATTACCTTCAAAACTAGATTTCTCGCAAAAAATTAAGACGGCAATAGCAGACAATTTACATGCTGGAATGAAATTTACTTTTCGTGATCCAAACTTTTCTGGTTTAACTAATAAATTTGAATGGGCTAATTCTGCATTGATTATAACTTTCAATTACAAAGATAAAAATGAAATTTCATTAACTCCAAAAACAGGATATGGCAAAGTTGCTAAATTTGCAGAAGAGGATTTTTATAAGCCATTATTTGAGTTTTCTAAAACAATTGAAAAAGCACTACTAAAAGATCAAGTAAAATTCCAAACATTTATAGATAATCCCAACCATTATGATCGTATGTTTTTTGAGTCAGCAGGATTGGGTTGGCAAGGTAAAAGCACTATGATGTTATCTCCAGGTGTTGGGCCTTGGTTATTAATCGCAACGATTTATGTTAGTAATAAGTTTAAACCTAATCAAAGAAGAAAATTCAGTTGTGGAAGTTGCAATCTTTGTCAAATATCTTGTCCTACGGGTGCTCTTAATAATGAATATAAGCTTGATGCCAAGAAATGTATTTCGTACTGGTTACAATCTCCCAATACTATCCCTTACAATATGAGAATTGCTATTGGAAATAGATTTTATGGTTGTGATGATTGCTTAACCTCTTGTCCACCTGGTCAAGAAGTTTCAAAGATTAACATAAAAGCAAGTAAAGCAAATGTAGATTTAATTAAAATTTTAGATATGAATGATAATGAATTATTAGAAAAATTCTATTGGTTTTATATTCCTAAAAGAGATCCAGATTTTTTAAGAAGAAATGCAATAATAGCTGCAGCCAACAATATAAATAATGAATTAGAAGACAAATTATTTGAAAAATTTAGTCATTTTTCCAGTTTTCTTAAGTTGTATATAATTTGGGCTTTCTGGAGAATTGGTAGATTGCATCGCATTGAAGAACTAATATTTAGCTCAAATGATGAAATTTTCTTAAATGAAATTCAAAAACTTAAAATGATGAAAGAAGAAGTTTTATAATCTATGCTTGAACTATGAAAAAAATTTCAGATGATGTAACAAAAGGTATAAATAAGTCAGCAGCAAGAGCAATGCTTCGTGCAGTAGGATTACAAGACGAAGATTTTCAAAAATTTCAAGTAGGTATTGTATCAGCTGGTAATGAGGTAACACCTTGTAACTTAACTGGACCTGAGCTTTCCAAACATGCAAAGTTAGGTGTAAATGGTAAAGACTCTGCAGGTTTAATATTCTCAACAATAGCTGTTTCAGATGGTATTTCGATGGGTCATGAAGGTATGAGAGCATCATTAGTTTCACGAGAAGTAATAGCTGATTCAGTTGAGCTAGTCATGCATGCTGAGAGATTTGATGGAATGGTAACAATAGCAGGATGTGATAAATCTTTGCCTGGAATGTTAATGGCCGCAGCAAGAGTTAATTTACCTTCTATTTTTTTGTATGGAGGCAGTAGCTTACCTGGAACTTACAAAGGAAAAGATATCTCAATTGTTGATGTTTTCGAAGGTATTGGAGCTTATGAAAAAGGCAATATTTCAGAACAGGAATTATATGATATTGAATGTGCTGCTTGTCCAGGGGTAGGTTCGTGTGCTGGAATGTTTACTGCTAATACAATGGCATCAGTTGGAGAAGCTATTGGAATGAGTTTGCCAGGTACAGCATCAATACCTGCGGAAGATATAAAACTAAGGGATGCTGCTAAAGCATCAGGACTTCAGTTAAATTATTTATTAAAAAATGATTTAAAACCCAGAGATATTATGACTTTAGATGCATTTAGAAATGCAATTACAACAGTTTTAGCTCTTGGTGGTAGTACAAACGCAGTATTGCATTTATTAGCAATAGCTTATGAAGCAAAAGTAAATTTGAACTTAGAAGATTTCGACAGTTTAAGTAGAAATGTACCTCATCTTGCTGATATGAAACCATTTGGAAAGTATCACATGGTAGATCTAAATAAAATTGGAGGAGTGCCAATAGTTTCAAAAATTTTGCTAGAAAATAATTTAATAAACGGTAATTGTCTAACCGTTACTGGTAAAACTGTTGGAGAAAATCTTGAAGAGGTAAAAATCCCTAAAAATCAAGATGTTATTTCTTTTCCTAATAATCCAATTTCTAAAGAAGGGGGGATATCTATTTTAAAAGGAAGCCTTTCTCCCAAAGGATCAGTAGTCAAAACTGCTGGAATAGATATAAATGAGTTTGAAGGACCAGCTAAAGTATTTGAAAGTGAACAAGATGCAATTTCTGCATTATTTAATGACGAAATTATCAAAGGTGATGTTGTCATTATTAGAAATGAAGGTCCAAAAGGAGGACCAGGCATGAGAGAGATGTTACAAATCACTGCTGCAATAAAAGGTGCTGGTTTAGGAAAAGATGTTCTTTTAATTACGGACGGAAGATTTTCAGGAGGTACAACTGGATTGTGTATAGGCCATGTTGCACCTGAAAGTTTCGACTTAGGTCCAATAGCTTTGTGCAAAAATGGTGATTTAATAAAGTTAAATTTATTTGAACGTTCTTTAACTATTAATGTATCAGAAGAGGAACTTGAGAAAAGAAAAAAAGTGTACACTCAACCTGAACCAAGATATAAATCTGGTGTTTTATTTAAATATTCTAAACTAGTTTCAGGGTCTGATATTGGCGCTGTTACAAATAAATGATATTTATTTCCGATGTTCATCATAATGTTAAGTTTTTAGAAAAATTACCAAAAGATTTGGGTCCAGTAATAATATTAGGTGATTTGATCAATTGGATTGATTATAGAAATGGTGAAGGCATAGCAAAAGATGTTTTTGGATATGAAAATGTTATGAAGTTAATTGAGCTTCGAAAAAATCACCTTTTTGAAAAAAGAAAATTGCTATGGAAGGAATTGTATTTTAGTAATCCTGAACAAACACAAAAAAAAATGCAAGCAGCAATTGAAAAGCAATATATTGAAGTATTTGAATCTTTAAAAACTTTAGAAGTTTGGTTTATTCCTGGAAATGTTGATGATTTAGAAATTCTAAATAGTTTTGAATCTAATAAAATAAAAAACGTAGATAATACAATAGTTGAAACAAATTTTGGAAGAATTGGTTTTGCTGGAGGTGGGGTACCAACATTAATAAATGCAAGGGGGGAAATTTCTGTTAAAGATTTTCAACTAAAGTTAGATAAATTAAGTGGTGTCGATATTATTTGTACCCATGCTCCACCAAAAGTTATACCACTTATGACCGATGTTGTTACAAACAAAATTGAACAAGGTTGGCAACCACTAGTTGAGTTTATCCTAGAAAATAGTCCAAAACTCTCATTATTTGGCGATGTTCATCAACCAAAAGCATCTAATTGGTATATCAATAAAACTAGATGCATTAACGTAGGCTACTTTAGGGCAACTAATCGATATTTAGAATTATCATCATTGTATATATGAATTGTTTAGCTATTGATGTTGGCGGTACCTCAGTTAAATATGGAATTGTAGATAAAGATTATAAAATTTTACAAAGTGGAAGTTTTCCTACTCCATCAAATGAAGCGGAATTTTTAGAAAGCATAAATAACCTAGTATATGAAATTAAGTTAGAATTTTCAGCAATATCAGTTGCTATGCCGGGATTTGTAAATCAAGCTAATTCGGAATATTTATTTGGAACAAATATTCCTTTCTCAATTGATTTCAAAAAACTTAAAAATTTTGACAAATATAAATTTTTTTTAGATAACGATGGTAATGTTGCTGCTTTTTATGAGTACAAAAATTATTTTTATACAGAATTTAAACATTTAATAATGCTTACATTTGGTACAGGTATTGGTGGCGGGATTATCTCGGATGGTAAGTTACTTCGAGGGCAAGGTAGTGCGGGTGAGCTTGGACATATACTTACCTCTATACAAAAAGATGTAAAATGTAATTGTGGTAAAAGTGGCTGTCTAGAGGCAACAACTTCTGCTTCGAAGTGGACAGAAATCTGTGAGTCACTTAGTATTTCTGAACCTAATTCTGAGCTAGCAAATAGATTTAAAAAATTAAAAGTAGGATCAGTTCTATTTGATAATAAAATTAATTTTTCAGTTAGTCAAAAATTAGCTCAAAACGAAATAATTGAAAATATATCAAATGGATTAGTTAGTTTATTTGAAATATTTAATAACGAAATATTTGTTTTGGGAGGCTCTATGGCTTCACAGCCATTCGATTTGATTAATTTTATTGAGAATGATTTGGCGAAAAGATTTAAGTTTCCTTCAAGAAAATTTCCAAGAATACAAATTTCTACCCAGAAAGGTTATTCAGGAATATTGGGTGCAGCTTCTCTTTACTTTAATGAATAGTAATAAATCAATATTAATTCCAAGCAATTTCTTTAATCAGGATTACAAAGTTAAAATTGATAAATTAAATAATTCAAATGTAGAAACTTTATATTTATTTGATCACACAATTAACCCAATAACTGGATTAAAGGATGTTTATAACTTTTTAGATGGATTTGAAATTTTAAACAATTTTATAAGTAGTAGTAAATATGTAGGTTCTTGTGTCCTAAATATTAATTCAAGAAGTATTTTAGATTTTAAAAAACATTATTTAAAGAAATTAAGTAATGTAAAAAATTTTAAGTTAGGACTTGGCATTGGAGATTCATTATTTGAAAATAATAATAAATTTCATAACGAATTAAACGAAATAATTGAAGAAATAATCAATATAAAAAGTAAATCATTTGCTTCTATTTTTTTAGGTGGTAATTCTAAAATTATACTTGAAACATCAATGAAATATTCATTAGGTTTAAATCAATGGTTAGGTACTAATGAACATTTCGAAAAAAAAATAAAATTATTTAAAAATTTAAAAAATCCAAAAGGTAACTTGAGTAGGTGCGTAGGTTTAAATTTTCCAAAAAATCAGGATGAAAAAGAAGATTTTGAAAGAATATATATTTTCAAAGATACAAACACTGAGATTTTTCTCCAAACAGTGGATAATATTTTTAAATGATTGAATTTAAAAATCAATTAATTAATGATTTTCCAGAATATTTGTTTAATGAAATAAATCACTTGAAATTAAATGCACGACAAAATGGTAGAGATATTATTGACCTTGGCTATGGTAATCCTGATTTACCAAGTCACCCACTCGTTGTTGAAAAACTAATCGAAGCTGCACAAATTAAGAAAAATCATAAGTATTCAGTTTCAAAAGGTATTTTTGGATTAAGAAAAGCTGTTGCTGAAAAATACATGAGAAATTATAACTTAGCAATAGACCCTAATAAAAATATTGTTAATACTATTGGAAGTAAGGAAGGTTTAACTCACTTATTATTATCTGTATTAAATATAGGAGATAATATAGTTGTTCAAGATCCTAGTTATCCAATACATCATTATGCACCATTGGTAGCCAGAGCAAATACTATTAAAATTGATTCATTAATCGCGGATGACTTTCTTAATGAATTAGAAAATGAATTAAAACGTTCGGTCATTAAAGCAGTTTTGGTTTCTTTCCCGCATAACCCTACAACCCAGACTGTGAATCAAGAGTTTTTTGATAGATTAGTAAATTTAGCCAAATTGTACAAATTTTTGATCATAAATGATTTCGCTTATTCTGACATCTTCTTTGAAAATGAACTACCGCCTTCTCTATTAACATCTGATCCTAAGCTAGAGTATTCAGTAGAACTTTATTCTTTAACAAAAGGTTATTCTATGGCTGGGTGGCGTGTTGGGTTTGCAATTGGTAATGAAAGTGCAATTTCTTCATTAACCAAACTTAAGTCTTATATTGATTATGGGACTTTCCAGCCGATACAAATAGCTTCAGCTGTGGCATTGAACGAGTTGGATAATTATCCAACAGAATTATCTTTAATTTATAAAGAGAGAAGAGAAATAGTAACTACGACACTAACGGGATTAAACTTTTCAGTTCAAGAATCAAATGCAACTATGTTTGTGTGGGCTAGATTACCTAAAAATTTTTCTGATTCTTATAATTTTTCAAAAGAACTTTTGAATGAAGCTAATGTAGCTGTTTCTCCAGGAGTTGGTTTTGGAGAGAGAGGAGAAGGTTTCATTAGGCTTGCATTAGTTGAAAATAAGAACAGAATCAGACAAGCCATGAAAAATTTGATAAAGTTTTTTGATAATTATGTTTGACTTAAGATCTGATACTGTAACAAAACCGAGCAAAGATATAATATCTTCAGCATTGACAGCAGAATTAGGGGATGATGAATATTCAGAAGATAAAACAGTAAACGACTTACAAGAGTATTGTGCAGCATTACTTGGGTTCGAAGCTGGATTGTTTGTATCTTCGGGATTACAAGGAAACCAAATTTCATTACTTATACATAACGAACCAGGAAACGAAGTTATTACTTTGCATGATTCTCATATTAAAAATTATGAACATGGAGCCGCTAGTTTTTTGTCAAGAATTCAATTTAGAGATGTTGAACATAAAGATGGTGTCCCAGACCTCAATAATTTAGAACTAATTTTAAAAAAATCTAAAGTTCACAAACCTCTGATTAAATGTCTAACGTTAGAAAATACTCATCTTTCTTCAGGGGGATCAATAGTTCCTTATTTCGAAATTGATAAAATTAATCAATTTGCAAAAGAAAATAATTTATATGTTCACATTGATGGTGCTAGAATTTGGCATGCAATTATCGAAGATCCAGCCAATCAAAATTATGGAGAAGTATGTGATAGTCTAACATTTTGTTTTTCAAAAGGATTAGGTGCTCCAATAGGATCAATGCTGTTAGGAAACAAAGAATTTATTTCAAAAGCTAGAGAGTACCGAAAAATACTTGGTGGAGGTATGAGACAAGTTGGAGTTATTGCAGCTATGGCGAGAAAGGCATTAGACGGTAGGGAAGAGCTGCTTAATGATCACACCAAGGCCAGTAATGTATATCTTTCACTCGAGAGTGAGCTTTCGAAAAGCCACTTAATTTCAAAAATTACTTATAAAGGCACTAATATGATTTTCTTAGAAATTAATACTGATTTTAATCCATTAATTTTCATTAATGAACTCTACAATAATTCAATTCATGCTGGCTTAATAAATGAAAAAACAGTCAGGTTAGTTTTTCATAAAGATATAAGTATTGAAGATTTAGAAGAAATTAAAAAGCAGATAGTTCATTCTTCTTCAAAATTTTGATTCCACTCAGTAATAGATTTTTCTGACAAGTTTATTAAGACTATTGTTCCAATTATTCCAACAGAAATTGTAAATAAAATGTTTAAAATTACAGTTAAATTACAATTTTCATCTAAATTAAGTTTGCAAAATGTATCACCAAGTAAATAACCAATATAACCCGAAAACATAAGAACAATTAAAAGAATTACTGCCCTTACTTTGTTGCTAAATCTCATAACTATATTAACTTTACCTTATTATGTATTTTCCTAATCCATGGATTACAATTTTAAGTTTTGTTTATATATTTTTGGCTGTAATATTTGGCTTTAAATTTAGCAAAAAAATCGTTGATATATATTTAGAAAATATAAATCAAAATGCATTTTTAAAAAGTCTCGAGCCGGTTATTGGAAGCTTAGGTTTTATACTTGGTTTCGGAGTAAATCTATTACTTTTATATTTTTTTATAATTTATATTTCTTAAGTACTAACAATGACGTAGTTAGTATGTAAATATTTTATTTTCTTTTATTTCCTGTATTTCACAATGATTTGGACGAAATTCCTCAAATACTTGTTGTTTTAAAAAGTAATATGTAAAAGCTCTAATAGTATCCTGATGTGAAACAAATAGAGTATTTTTATTAAGTTGGTATAAATGGTTTACTCTTATAAAAACATCAAACAGTTTTTCATTTACATCAGTTAATTTAAGTTTTTCAATTGCAAAATTACTTTTTTTACTGATTTCATTAAATGTTAAACCTATCCAATCAATTTGTCCTTTCCATTCTGTCATATTATGTGAGTATTTCACATCTACATTTAGAACTTTATTTATAATATATGTTGTTTCTCTTGCTCTTAGTAATGGAGAAGATACAATTTTTTCTATATGGAAATTCTTTTTTATTTTTAAAGCAGCTTTTTCAGCTTGATGACAACCAACTTTACTTAAATGAAAACCAGGTATGTTAGCGTATTGAATATTTTTAATATTTTCGACTTCACCATGACGGATAAATAAATTTGCCATTAATTTAGACTAACTCACTTATAATGTAATATTTAAATTATGGGTTTAAACAAAGAAGAAGAAGAAATACTAAAGCAAATAGAAAAAGAATTAATGAAAGATGATCCTAGTCTTGCTAAAACAGTCGAGGATTCAACTCTATCTAAATTTACAAGAACACGAGCTCTATTTTCTTCTGTTGTTTTTATTTTTGGATTATTGACAATGTTTGGTACTTATATAATTGAACCTGCAATTGCAGTTATTGGTTTCTCGGTAATGGCTTTATCAGCTTATGTATTTGTCTACAATACAAGAGCATTACTTAGAGCTGAAAATATTAGTGAATGGAATTTTAAAAAAGTATTAACAATTTTAAGAAACAAAGATACCTCTAGACAAAAATAAAAATTTAAATTAAATTTAAATTACATCATTTTTTTTGGGAGTAAGGTTTGAAAAAAAATGCTTTTACATCAAAGCAAGCTTGTTATCTTTCTGGTTGTACTTCGCATCAATTAAGGTACTGGGACAAAGTTGGTTTAGTAAGTCCTTCAGTTCAGTCATCCGAAGGTAAGCCAGGGGTTCCTAAGTTTTATTCATTTAGAGATATAGTTGCTTTAAGAGTAATTAAAACTCTATTAGATAATGGTATGAGTATTCAAAGAGTAAGAAGGGCATGGAAGTACTTATCTAAAAATGGAGATTTAATTAAACACTTGTCTGAAGTAAAACTTATGTCTGATGGAAATACAATATATTCTGTTCAAGATAACGAAGTCTTTGATGCATTAAAATATGGACAACTTACTTTTTTTGAAACCATAGATAACATCACACAAGATGTCAAAGAAGATGTTTCTAAATTCGAACTTGATAAAGATCGTTTTCTAAATTTGTTAACAAGAGTCGAAGAAGATGTGCTTAATCAACAACTTGAAGCTTAATCCAAAGATTAAGGATTGAGGTAAATAATTTCAGAGAATAGAACTTTAATTTTAAATTCTACTTTTCAACCACTTGCAGTTGTAAGCTATCAAAGAGCTGTCACACTCCTTTTCAATAATAAAATTAATTCATTAAAAGATTCTGATATTTATCTTTCTTCGGTTAGTAAAAAAATTTATATCCCAAAAGTAGCTGTGCTAAAATATTTTGTTAAGGCTCCTTACATTAGAAGAGTTGCACTTACAAAAGAAAATGTTTTCATAAGAGATAATTATGAATGTCAATATTGTGGTGCTATTGCAGAGTCGTTAGATCACGTAACCCCAAAATCGAAAGGTGGTTCTCACGAATGGTCCAATGTTGTAGCATGTTGTAAAAAGTGCAACTTAGTAAAAGCTGATAAATTTATTAATCAAACAAATTTAAAATTAAAAATCTCACCTTTCCCACCAAAAGGTAATTTTTGGGTTAGAACTATTATTGGAAATAATCCCGACCCAGCATGGGAGGTCTATTTAGAAACCGCTTAAATTTTTTTTATTTTGTGTTGCATTGTGGGATATTATGTCATATAATGTCAGAAAGTGGTTCAAGGCACGAAAGGCGGATAAAGTGTTCCTTGGTGAGTTTCAACACACAATGGATTCTAAGGGAAGAGTGGTTATACCTTCTAAGTTTAGAGACGAGCTTCAACAGGGCTGTGTAGTCACCAAGGGACAAGATAACTGTCTTCAAATACTGACTAAAAAAAATTGGAACATTGAAGCTGAAAGGATGGCTTCGTTACCATCTACTGATAAAACATCTAGACAACTAAGAAGAGCACTATTTAGTGGTGCAATTGATGTGAAGATTGACACAGCTGGAAGAGTTCAGATTCCTGAAAATCTTAGAATATATAGTGGTTTAGAGATAAACGATGAAGTTACCGTAACTGGCTCTGGTCCAGTAGTAGAAGTATGGTCAACAAGAAATTGGAAAAAAATTCAAACTGAAGCTGATCAAGCTTTTGCAAATATTAATGAAGTGAAAGGATAGTTCATAGCCAGCTCTCTAGACAACTAAATTGGAATACCCTTACTCCGCCCAACTTTCCAATTGGTGCCAGTTCTAGAGAGCTGGGTATGAACAACAGGGTAGAGTACAAAGAGCATATTGGAGTAATGAAAGAAGAAGTTATTAATATTTTAACTTCTTTACCTAAAGGAATATTCATAGATGCAACTTATGGATATGGCTCACATTTTGATTACTTTATAAATAATTGTGATCATCTTTCTTTTATAGGATTTGATAGAGATGCTGACGCTGTAATTAATTCAAAACCTGAACATAAAGTATTTAAATTAAACTTTTCTAATATCCCAGATTTTCTAATCAAAAATAAAATATCTAATTTAAGTGGAATTTTATATGATTTTGGCGTTTCCTCACATCAAATAGATTCTGAAAAAAGAGGATTCTCTTTTCAGCACAATTCTGATTTAGATATGAGAATGGATCAATCACAATATAAATCTGCTCTAAATGTTTTAAATGAGTATCTTTTAACGGATTTAATTTATATTTTTAAAAATTATGGCGAGTTAAAAAATTCTAAACAATTAGCAAATGCAATTTTTAATAATAGACCTTTACAAACTTCTAATGATTTAAAAAATCTTATTAAAAATACTTTGCCACCACAAAACCCAAAATATATAGAAAAAACAATTAGAAAAGTATTTCAGTCTATTCGAATTGAAGTTAATGATGAATTACGAGAAATAGAAGAATCATTAAAGAAAGTAAAGAAGTTTATTCAAAAAGATGGAGCTATAATTTGTCTAACATACCAATCACTTGAAGATAAAATTGTAAAAAATTTTTTTAGACTTGAAACGACAGGGTGTGTTTGTGATCCAAAAATATCAATATGTGTTTGTAACCAAGTACCAAATTTTAAATTTGGAAAATCAAAAAAAATAAGACCAAATATAAGTGAAATTAATTCTAACTCTAGATCTAAATCAGCAACATTAAGGTATGGAATTAAACTATGAAATTAAAAAGTGTTCTCTATGTTTTATTTGCACTATCGTTTTTTTCTATAATTTTAAGTTTGTTAACAAACACTCAAGTAAATATTCTTTCAAGTCAATTAACTACTTTAAACAGGCAACTTGTTGAGCTAGAAATTGAAAAAGAGTCCACTTCGAATATTTTTCAAGAAAAATATTCTATTAAAAATATCGACGAGCTATCGAAATCATATAATTTTGTTAGATTAGATGTTTTTACAATCAAAAGTGATTTAATACCTCCCTATAAAATTCTTGATAAAAATATCGAAGTTGATATTTTAAGTTATTTTGGAAAATGAAATTTCATAAAATAAAAATTTGGAGCTTATTTACAGTATTTGTCTTTGTTTTTCTTACTTTTTCAAGTCTATTTTTAAGTAAAGTTTATGAACTTCAGTTTACAAAAGCAGAATACTTCCAAGAGCAAGCTTTGTCATATAGAGTTAAAACTGAAGTTCTCGAATCTAGAAGAGGAAGCATATACGACAGAAATCTAATTGTTTTAGCATCCAGTACAAATTCTTATGATATTGGAATATACCCAAACAAAGTTGATGACATAAAAAACTTAACAACACTTCTTTCTAGTATTTTAAATATTGAAGTTAATAATCTCTTATCTAAATTAGTAAATAGCGATAGATTTTTTTATGTTGCTCGAAATGTCAATTATGAAATAGGTAATGAAATTAAAACATGGCAAGTTGAAGGTATCGAAGTAATTCCATCAAGTAAAAGAATAGTACATGAAAATTCTTTTGAAAAAATACTGGGTAAAGTAGACACTGATCAAAATGGAATTGAAGGATTAGAGCTTTATTACGATAATGTTTTAAAAGGTACTGATGGTAAAATTCAATACGAAGCCTCTCCGGATGGAACTATAATTCCTCAAGCAAAAATTGTAACCACTCAACCAATTCATGGAGAAGATTTAATTTTAACTTTAGATTCAGAGTATCAATATTTAAGTCAAAATTTATGTAGAGAAGCACTCAAAAACACAGATGCGTTGAATTGTTCAATTGTGTTTGCAAATGCAAATACCGGTGAAATAATTATTTCAGTTGAGGAAGAAAACGAAAACGAAAATTTGAATATAAACTTAATAAGTGCAAGAGCTCAATACGAACCGGGATCATCTTTAAAAATCTTTTCTGTAGGTTTAGCACTTAATAATGGATTAATAGACGAAGACACCATTTTTTTGGTAAACGACAAAATTGAAATTATTGAAGGTTCCTGTAATGCTAACTATCAAGGTTACAAAGGTTGTTATAGAGATTTTTTGAAACATGAACCCTATAAATTAACAGTTAAAGAAATCATAGAAAGATCTTCAAATGTTGGAGCTATTTTGGCTACTAAAGATTTAGAAATTACTGAGTTAGAGAATTTTTTACAAAGTTTTGGTTTTAATCAAAAAACTGGTATCGAGTTATCTGGAGAAGCAAAAGGTAGTTTTTCAGAATATAATATTTGTAAAACATGCCTTACTTCTTTGGCTATAGGATACTCCGTAAATGTAACTCAACTTCAAATGGTTAAAGCTTACTCTATCATAGTAAATGGTGGAAAAGATATTGAATTAACCTTGATAAAAAAGCCTCAAAATTTTGAAAATCAAAATCAAGTTATTTCAGAGGTTCTTTCAATTAGATTGAAAAATTTATTAATAAATGTAGTTGAAGGTGAGAATGGAACTGGAAGATCTGTCAAAAAAGAAAATTTAACTATTGGGGGTAAAACCGGTACAAGTAGAACACATTTGGAGGGTGTTGGATATTCAAACACAAGATTTAATACTTCTTTTACAGGATTTATTGAATCTGAAAACGGTCCAATTGTAGGATCAGTAATTCTTTGGGGAGCCTCTGTTTCTCCTTACACTGAATATGTAACAGGTGGTTCAACTGCAGCACCTATTTTTAAATCTATAATTGAGTTTTTAATTCCTGGAACAAAATGAACGAATTATTATCTTTATCTGATTTTTCAAAGTTATCAATTAATTATGATAATGTTGTTAATAGTTCTTTAGACGTTAATAATGATTCAATATTGATTATTGATAATGATAATTCAGAAAAATTAAACAAATATATTGATGATGCATTAAAAAAAAATGTTAAACAAATAATTACAAGTGATAAAACAAAAATTGATAATAATAAAATACTAAAATTTAGTAATTACGATCAAATATTTAATATTGTTCTTGAAAATATTTATAAAAATTATAAAAAATTAAAGTACTTAGGCATTACTGGTACAAATGGGAAAACAACTTCAGGATATTATTTAAATCAAATGCTCGGAGGGACTAGTTTATTCGTAGGCACAATAGATCAAAATAATGACTTTTCTTTTACTAATGAAGTACATTTAACAACGCCAAAATTATTTAACTTGCTTAAATTACTTCGAATGAAAAAAACTAATATTTCTTCAGTGATACTTGAAGTATCTTCTCATGCACTTGAACAAAAAAGATTATTAAATTTAGTTTTTGAAGTTTCAGGTTTCACAAATTTGTCACAAGATCATTTAGATTATCACATGAACATGGAAAGTTATTTTTTAGCAAAATCAAAATTATTTAACGAAGGTGTTTCAAAGAGAATGGTTTATCTTGATTCAATATATGGAAGACGTTTAGCTAAGTTATCTTCAATCCCAAAAACTAGTATAGGGATTGGAAAACAAAATGATATAATTTTCAAAGAGTCTAAGTCATATGATGAGATAGACATAAGTTTTTTTGGAGAAGACTATAAATTCGATTCAAGACTACGAGGACCAAAAGTAATTGAAAATTTTCTTCTTGCATTTACTATGGCGTTCTATTCTGAAAAGTTTGAAATAAGTGAATTAATAAATTTATCAAAAAATATTCAAAACCCTATAGGCAGGTATCAAAGAGTAGAATCTAAAAATTATGAAATAATAATTGACTTTGCTCACACTCCACAAGCAATTAAAGAAGTAATTCAATATGCTAAAACTCAAAAAGATATTGTAAAAGTAATATTTGGAGCTGGAGGTAATAGAGATAAAAGTAAAAGAAAATTTATGGGTGAAGCAGCTGCTTCTGCTGATGAAATAATTGTTAGTAATGACAATCCAAGAAATGAAGATCCACTTGAAATTTCTAAAGATATTTTAGAAGGTATACCTTTAAACAAAAATGTAAAAGTAATTTTAGATAGAGAAGAAGCGATAAATACATCTATAACAAATCTAAAGGAAAATGAAATTCTATTAATATTAGGTAAAGGTCATGAAAAAACGCAAGAAATTGATAATAAAATGTTGAGTTTTGATGATTTTGAAATTGCTACTAGAGCATTAAAGGCTTATAAATGATTGGAATAATTGTTTCGGGAGGATTAAGTTTTATTTTTGTTATTTTATTAACAAAACTTGGCGTAAATTTTTTTAAGTCAAAAAGTATTGGTCAAGAAATTCAAGAAGAGTTAAGTTTTCATGATCACAAAAAAGGAACACCTACTATGGGTGGTGTTTTTATAATTTTAGGTACCTCATTTGGATATTTTCTTTCACATATAAACTTCTGGACTATTGGTAAAGGCTTTAAAGTAGAAATTTTAGATATTAATTTTGTCGTTCTTAACATTTTTCTATTAGCTACTTCAATGGGGATAGTCGGACTAATTGATGACTTATTTAAAGTAAAAGCTGGAAGAAATCTAGGATTAAAACCTGCAAAAAAATTTTTTCTACAAACAATAGTTGCTCTAATTAGTGTTCTATATTTTATCAATATTGAAATTGATACAATTTTTTATTTTTTTAGTGGATTTGGTATTAACGTTGGCTTTTTCAAATGGATACTTGTTATTTTTATAATTCTTGGAATAACAAACTCTGTAAATTTTACAGATGGATTAGATGGTTTGGTAGCTGGAAGCAGCTCTATAAGTTTTGGTGGTATATTAGTTTTATCATTTTGGATATATAGACATCCTGCTTATTATTCTCAATTTATCTCAGAAAGCTTATTAACTGTAGACTTATCTTTACTAATCTCTGCAGTAGCTGGCGCGTGTCTCGGATTCCTTTGGTGGAATACAAATCCAGCAAATATAATTATGGGAGATGTAGGTTCTCATTTTATAGGAGCTCTTTTTCCAATTATACTTTTTTCAATTGGATCAGATGGATTAGTTACTTTTTTCTGCTTTTTGTTTATTCTTGAAGGTTTGTCAGTCGTAATACAGATACTATCTTTTAAATACAGAAAAAAAAGAGTTTTTAAAATGGCACCTATTCACCATCACTTTGAAATGTCTAATTGGGCAGAAACAACAATAATAGTTAGATTCTGGATTATTAATGGCATCGCAATAGTTATTGGACTTGGTTTATTTTATGCAGATTTTGTATTGTTTGGACAATAATGACCAATTTAATTATTGGATACGGTACTACTGGTAAATCAATTCAGAAGTATTTACAAAAAATTAACGAGAGTTACTTAATTTATGATGACAATAATGAAGTTCCAGATGTTGAAAGGTTTAGTGATACTAAATTAGAAAATGTTAATACGGTATTTGTTTCACCGGGAATAAATCCAAATCATTGGATTCTTAAAGAAGCAAAAAAATTAAAAATTAAAATTAAAACAGATATAGAAATGTTTTCAGACTTAAATACTCCTAAACTTATCGGAGTTACTGGAACTAATGGCAAAACTAGTTTTGTAAATTATTTAAGTGAGATATTAAATAAAAATGGTTACAAGTCAATAACTGGTGGAAACATTGGCGTATCACCTTTAGATTATGTTGATGATATAAATCAATATGATTTTATAATTCTTGAACTATCTAGCTTTCAACTTGAATACATAAATAGCATTCATCTAGAAATGGCGATAGTTACTAATATATTTGAAGATCATATTGATTGGCACAATTCTTTTAAAAGCTATACACTTACAAAACTAAAAATATTTAACTTTGTAAAAGAAAATTCAAATAATTATCTTGGAGAAACTGATCACAGAGTTGTTATTGACAAAAATATTCAGTTCAACAAAGTTCTAAATAAAAAATATAATTTGGATAATTACTTTGATGAATTTGTAAACCTTATGGTTACAGTTTGTAAAAAATTTGAAATTGAAGAAAATGAGGTTATAAATTTTTTATTAAATCAACCAACGATGGAACACAGGTTCGAAAAATTTTTTAAAACAGATAATACTATTTTTATAAATGACTCTAAATCAACAAATTTTCAATCAGTTTATAAAGCAACCACAAAAGTAAATAATGCTTTACTTATTTTGCATGGTTTGACTAAAGGAATAGACCCTAAAACATTGAAAGTTTCGGAAAGCGTTAAAGAAGTTTTATTACCTACATATATGGATAAATCACTGAATTTTAAAAATATTAAAGTTACAAATTACACTCATTTTGAAGAATTAAAAAATTTAATACATGAAAAATCTAATAACTACGAATATGTTTTATTTTCGTGTGGAGGATCAAGTTTTAATGAATTTAAAAATTATAAAGAGCGCGGAGAGAAATTTAAAGAAATTGTAATGGATGCTATGAAATGAAAATTTATAATGATTTATTTTTAAAACGAATAAATATTGTTTCTATTTCGTTACTGGTTACTTTTGGCATTTTATTAAATGTATCTGCTTCATCTGTCCAAGGTTTGAATCTTTATAATGACAATTTCTTTTTTATAAAAAGACATTTACTAGCTGTAATTATTGGAGTTTTTTTATTTAATGTACTAAAAAACTTTGATATAAAAACTTTTTCAAAGTTTTCACCAATGCTGATGGGACTAAGTGCGGTTTCATTATTCTTAGTTTTAACTTATGGAATAGTAGTAGGTGGCAGCAGAAGGTGGATTGACTTAGGTCCAATAAATTTACAACCAAGTGAGATTTCTAAACCAATAATTCTTTTATGGGTAGCATGCCAAGTCACTTTGAAACATAAAAATGAAAATGACTTAAAAGTATTATTAAGAACGTTATTTTTACCATTGACATGCGCGACATTAATTTTTCTCGAACCAGATTATGGTACATTTGCAACTATCTGTTTTATTATTTTTATTCAAATATTTTTCTCTAAAGTAAAGTTTATTATTCCTGCTTCAGTTGTTGCTGTATTTACTCCAATTCTATTTTTTCTTGCAAATTCATCTGATTATAGAGTTAAAAGAATTCAAACTTGGTTTTCAGGAAAATGTGATTTAGGTCAAGATTTACTTGGAGATTGTTTCCAACTTAATCAAAGCAGGATTGCAATTAGTTCTGGTGGGTTATTTGGTCTTGGACCGGGAACTTCTAGAGCTAGGTGGGGTTCTTTACCCAATGCTTATTCTGACTTTATTGCTTCAATAGTAGGTGAGGAATATGGTTTTTTCGGAATGTTCGTATTGGTATCATTGTTTTTTCTATTAATCACTTCAACATATTTAATTGGAATTAGAGAATCTTCAAAAATTAAGCAACTTTTTATAATTGGATTTGCTTCCTGGATACTTTTTCAAACAATTATAAATTTAGGAGGTGCTGTTGGATTAATTCCCATAACCGGAATGGTTCTTCCATTTATTTCTTATGGTTCCACAGCGATGGTTTCTATTTTTGTAGGTTTAGGTATTATGTATTCTAGTAATAATGACTAAAAAAATTTGCTTTTTTTGCGTTGGAACGGGAGGACATGTTCTACCGGTAAAAAATTTAGTGAATGGACTTATAAAAAAAGGTATATCAAAAGAAAACATCTTAATTATTTCTGATAAAAGAGGAAGCGTTTTTTTAAAAAATATACCTGTTGAAGTAAAAACTTTTGATTTCTACTCTTCACAAAATGGAATAATTGGATATTTATTAAATTTTAGAAAGATTTTTTCATCATTATTTCTTTTAAATAAGTATTTAAGAAATAAAGGCATCAGTATTTATTTTTCAACGGGATCTTATATATCTCCAATTGCAGGAATTATTTCAAAAATAAATAAAGGAAAGTTTTATATACAGGAACAAAATGTTTATGCAGGATTAGGTAATAAATTTGGATCAATTTTTGCGCATTCGATTTACACATCATTTAAAAATACATTAAACATTGACTCTAAAAAATGTAAATATATAGGTCCAATAGTGAATACAAAGTTAAAACCTCGAGAAAACGAAGTAGTAGTTTTAAAGACTATTGGATTTTACGGAGGTAGCCAAGGCTCCGAACAAATAAATAAATATGTAGAGTTATATCTTAAAGATGATGCAAGCAAAGATTTCAAAATTATACATATTATGGGTGAAAAACACTTTAAAAAAGTAGAAACAGATAGATTATATAAAAATTATGGGTTCCTTGAAGATATGGATAGTTTTTTTAGTGAGATTTCAATTGTTGTTGGTAGGGCAGGAGGGGGTTCTTTAGAACCTGCATATTTAGGCATCCCCCAGATATTAATTCCCTATAAACATGGCACAACGTCATCACATCAAAGTTTAAATGCAGATTTCATTCAAAATAACGGATATGGTTATGTAGTTGAAAGTTATGAAGAAATGATTGAAACAATTAAGATTATTTCTAATAACTTTGCAAGTAAAAGAAAGATACCCAATCTTAAATCAGGTAACAATACAATAATTGAGGAACTTTTCAATGAACTTCATTGATAAATATCAAAATGTTTTTATTTTAGGCATTGGTGGCTCAGGAATGAGTTCAATAGCAAAATTTTTAAAGCAAAAAGGACATGAGGTTAGTGGATACGATCAAAGACAGTCTTATGTAACAAATTTACTTGAAAATGACGGTATTCAATCTATACATGATTTAAATAATAAGAATTATGAAAATTCGGTGCTTTATATAGTATCTTCGGCAATGAAACTTGAAAACACTTTTCTAAAAAGTTTTTTACATATGGATAACGTAATGACAAGACCTCAGTTTTTGAAAAAATTATCAGAAGAATTTGAGATAATTGGCGTAACAGGCACTCACGGTAAAACTTCAACCACAGCTTTAATTGCTCATATTCTTCATTTTAATAAAATTAACGTATCTTATATTTTTGGAGGCGTAACTTCTTTTAATGGCATTGGAGGTCATTATGGTAGTTATAAAAAACTTTTAATTCTTGAAACTGATGAAGCTTTCAATACTTTTGAAGAAATAGAAATTTCAAATTTACTAGTGACGAACATAGATAATGATCATATTGATCATTACGGAAGTTTTGAAAAATTAGTTAATGCATTTAATAATGTTTTGTTAAAAGTTAAAAACAAAAAAATTATAAATATTGATGATCCAGAGCTAAACAATCTTAAATTAAATGAGTATATTTCTTATGGTCTTTCAGAGCTTGCTGATTATAAAATTACATATCCAAATACTTTCGAATATAGAGGTAAATCGTATAAAATCATCACAAAACTAATTGGTAATCATTTTATCTCTAATATTGTTGGAGCAATAGCATTAGTTCAATCACTAGGGGTAAATATCGAAGATGCTTTATTGTCGATAGAATATTTTAATGGAGTAAAAAGAAGGACTGAATTTATTGGTGAATATAACAATATTAAAATTTATGATGATTATGGTCATCATCCAACTGAAATTCAATCAACAATTACTGCTTTAAAAGAAAAGTTCGATGGTAAGTTAGTTACTATTTTTCAACCTCATAGATATACAAGAACTCGAGATAACTTCAAAAACTTAAAGGCGAGTATTTCAACTTCTGATGTAACTTTTATAACGGATGTCTTTCCAGCAGGAGAAGAACCTATTCCTGGAATACATAGTTCAAAATTTGAAGACAATAAAATAAAGTATATAAAATCACCAAGAATGTTACTTCAGCTTATTAAAAATGAAGTAAAGCCTGGTGATGTTATTTTAACCATAGGAGCAGGAGATATAACCTTATTAGGTCCAGAAATATTAAGGTACTTAAATGAAGAAAAATAAAGTTGAACTAAGTAAAATAACAACTTACAGATTTGGTGGCGAATGTAAAAGTTTTTATTCAATAAACTCTCCTAATCAAATTGAAGAAGTGCTATCTCAATCAATTAATGATGAAATATTTGTACTTGGAAAAGGTTCAAATATAGCTTTTTCTGATGATGATTATCCCGGAACAATAGTTAAAAATGAAATTGAATTTATAAAATTAATAGATGACAAAGGAAGTATTAATGTCGGAGCTGGTACCTATTTACCAGATCTTTCAAGATTTTTATATGAACAAGAATTGACAGGAGGGGAGTTTCTATTAGGTATTCCTGGAACAGTAGGTGGAGCTATAAAAATGAATGCCGGTTGCTATGGCTATGAAATTGGAAATTACGTTACTTCGGTAATTTGTTATGACTTAAAATTAAAAAAAGTAATTGAACTTCAATCAGATAAAATTAGATTTAAATATAGAGAATCTTCTAACTTAGAAAATTTAATTATCTTGTCTGCCAAACTTAAATTTGATTTTTCTGAAAAACAAGTTATTAAAAAAATAATGTCTGAAATGAATGATTTAAGAAAAAAATCACAACCTTCTGCTATATATAATGCAGGTTCAGTTTTTAAAAATCCGGAAGGTCATTATGCAGCTGAATTGATTGAAAAAGCAGGTCTTAAAGGTTACGAAATTGACAAAGTTAGCGTAAGTTTAAAACACGCAAATTTTTTTGTAGCAAAAAAAGGAGCATCAGCAAAATCTTTATTTAAGCTTGTTCAACATGTTAAAAATATTGTTGAGGATAAATACGGTGTTCAGCTTAAAGAAGAGATAATATTTATTGGAAAATTTAGTTAATGTACGACCAATTTGAGTTAGTACAAAAAAGAACTTTCAAAACTTTTTTGAATTTTTCATTTCTTATACTTTTGTTAATTTTAATATTTTTTACAATTTTATCTACAAAATATAGGGTAACAAATTTTGAAATAAAAAGAATCGAAAGTAGCTCAGTAGTGTTAAACCTTGGTAGCTTAGAATCGATTAAAGGCGAATCAATATGGTTGGTTAATGAATCTGATTTTGAAAAAGCAATTAAGGAAAATAATACAATTGAAAACATAATATTTACAAAAAACTTACCTAATAGTCTTTTAATTGAGATAAAAGAATTTGAGTCTATTGCTAAGATTATAGATTTTAGGAATAGTATTCCTAAAAATACAATTCTGTTTAAAAATCAATTAGAAGTAGAAAATTCAAGTAATGATTATCAACTACCACTTGTTACTATAACAAACGGACCTGTGGCAGAAAACTTTAGTGGAGAATTAGTTTCTTTTTTTGTAACTTTAAAAAAATACAATTTAAACATTTCTGATTTTTCTTTAGTACACAATGGATCTAATTTAATAGGGGAGTTTCGTGGATTGAGTATCTATTTCGGTCAACCAATTGACCTTGGAACTAAAGCTTCTGTAATAGGAGATTTTTTAAGTAACAAATCTTGTAGCGGAGAAATAAGGTTCCTTACATCAGAAGAAATAGTGTCTAACTGTTAATCTATATCTAAACTATAGATATAGATAATTTAATAAAAAATTCTTGTTTATTTATATTGAGCTGATATTATTTTTTTATTAATTGGAGAAGGAATGACATCTAAAACAAAAAATAATAAAGGAGTTAATTTAAACATGAGACCTAAAAACTACACAGCTGTAATTAAAGTTGTTGGTGTTGGTGGCGGTGGCACTAATGCTGTAAACAGAATGATCAAAATGGGAATAAAGGGTGTAGATTTCATAGCTGCTAACACCGATGCGCAGAGTTTACTTGGTTCTAAAGCAGATTTAAAATTGGATTTAGGCAGAAAAACTACTAGAGGTTTAGGTGCTGGTGCTAACCCTGAAGTAGGAAGGCAAGCAGCAATTGATTCAAGAGAGCTAATTGAAGAAGCTCTAAAAGGATCAGATATGGTTTTTATAACTGCTGGTGAAGGTGGAGGTACAGGTACTGGTGCTTCACCTATAATTGCTGAAATTGCTCATGAAATGGGTGCATTAACTGTAGGAGTTGTCACTAGGCCATTTGGATTCGAAGGAAGAAGAAGATCTGTACAAGCAGAAGAAGGTGTACAGGCTTTAAGAGATGTGCTGGACACATTAATTGTTATTCCTAATGATAGACTATTACAAATTAGTGATAAAGATATAAAAGCTAGTGAAGCTTACATTAAGTCAGATGAAATTTTATCAAATGGTGTTAAGGGTATTTCAGGCTTAATTACTCAACCAGGTGTTATAAATGTAGACTTTGCTGATGTGAGAACAATACTAAAAGATGCTGGAAATGCAGTTTTAGGTATTGGAAGATCAACAGGTGAGCAAAGAGCTCCTAATGCAGCACAAGCTGCAATATCATCACCACTTCTTGAAGCTACTATGGATGGAGCAGAGGGTGTTTTAATTACAGTATCAGCTTCAGATGATTTAAAACTACAAGAAATCAATGAAGCTGCAAGAGTTATAACTGAAAAAGCTGATGACAATGCAGAAATAATTTTTGGACATACCGTTGATGAGACTCTCGGTGATGCTGTTGAAGTTACCGTTGTGGCAGCTGGTTTTGGTCCGAGACCTAACAGAAGACCTAAAAATAACATAAGTTATGAAAATAATAATGGAGATGATTTACCAGACTTTATTAAAGGATGATTAAATCAAAATCAATTAGTAACGCAATATTTACAAATTGTGAAGATGGAAGCATCTCAGAAATTTTAAAAAATTTTAAAATTAAAGAATATTCTGAGATGCACCAGACTCATTCAGACAAATTCTTAATAATTAAACAATCAGGAATTTATAAAGCAGATGCTCTGATTACGAATGAAAAAAACTTACCACTTATTGTAAAAACTGCTGACTGTATGCCAATATTGGTTTCTGATGATATTAATGTTTCTGCTATTCATGCAGGCTGGAGAGGGTTACAAAAGAAAATTTTAGAAAAAACTTTATCTTCTTTTAATAAACCAACTTTGAAAGTTTTTATTGGACCGCATGCACAAAAATGTTGTTATGAAGTTAAAAATGATGTTGCATTTTATTTCAAAAAATTCATAGTCAAGAGGGAAGGAAAAATATTTTTAAACATGACTGGTGTCGTTCAAAATTATTTAAACACTTTCAAAATTAAGTATGAAATATCAGATGATTGCACTATTTGCAATCCAGATTATTTTTCCTACAGAGAGAATAAAACTCCAAATAGACAATTTGGAATTATATGGATTTAAAAAATTTTAATAAAATTTATAAAAAAATTAAAGAATATTCGGCAAAACTTTTACCAGTAGTCAAAAATAGAAGTGTTGATGAAATAAGATTTTTGTATGAATTTGGAATAACAGATTTCGGTGAAAATAGAATTGAAGATTATGAGAAACATAAAAATTCTTTTAATGATGTTAATTATCACTTTCTGGCTCCTCTACAATCAAGAAAAATTAAATATATTTCAGAAAATTTTCAAGTAATACATTCAGTTCAAAGGAAAAAAGAAGTTGATTTATTAAATAAACAGCAAAGTAAAAGTAATATTTTTTTACAAATTAATCTTGATAAAGACTTAAACAAAAGCGGTATATATAAAGAGGAGTTGTTTGATTTATATGATTATTGTCTAAAAAAGTCAATTCAACCTGTCGGGCTTATGACGATTCCAAATATAAATTCAGATCCAAAGTTAGTATTTTCTCAATTATCACAATTGAATACAATATTAAAAAAAGATAATGCAAATTATCCAGGGGAACTTTCTATGGGCATGTCGAAAGACTATGAAATTGCACTAGAATACGGTGCTACAATAGTACGTATAGGAACTAAACTATTTAAATAATGTTAGAAAAATTTCTTATTTCAATTGGATTAAAGCAACCTGACAGGGTGAGCGACTTTGTTAGAAGTGAACCTAGTACTGTTAGACCGTCTGACGAAAACAGATTTATGGAAACAGACATAATTGGAGATGTTCGTATTCATTCTCCAAAAGATGAAGTAGAAATTAAAGCTTTACGATCTTTCTCTGAAATTCATAACTTAGGAATTGCTATAAAAGATGAATTCATTGTAGCTATGGATATTAGAGATATACCTGATCAAAATGAAAGAAGAAGAATTGTTGATTTTGTAACAGGTATGGCGTTTATGAGTAATTCTAAAATTCGCTCAATAAACAAAGACGGAGTATTTTTAATTCTTCCTTCAAATTCTTCACTAAGCACTCAAGAAAGGCAGAGATTACAAGAACTTGGCCTTTATAAAATAAATGTGTAGTCTTACGTATTTATTATTTAGAGTATTTTATTACTCTCTTTTCGCGTGGATAATTTTGAGTTGGGTACAGGTACCCTATGATCATCCAATAGGTCAAATTAAAAATGTCCTAAATAGGTATTTTGAAAAAATATTGTATCCAATTAGATCACGTGTACCAGTATTACGTTTAGGTGTAGCAGGTATTGATTTATCACCACTTATATTAATTATTGGATTTCAATTTTTACAACCTTATGTTTTAAGAATTGTTTGTTAATTTTTCGAATTGAAAATCAATTTTATAATTAAATATTTCATTTACTACTGCATCATTTTCGATATTTAGTTCAACAGATAGAGTTTCATTATTAATATAATTTGAAAATTTTTTAATAGTTTCTTTTGCAAATACATCTTTAGTTTGAAAATTAAGTCTGATTCTATCAGAAACATTTAAATTCTTATTTTTTCTTTCTTTCTGAATAGCAGATACAATTTCCCTAGAAAGTCTTTCCATGAGCAAATCGTCATTTAGATCTGTATTGAGATAAATACTAAAATCTTCAACTATTTCTAAAGATTTACTGTCCACTTTGTTTATCAATATAGTTTCTATATCACTTGTTTGAATTTCAATATTTTCTATAACAACACTTGTCTTGGTAAGAATTGAATTTTTTAAATCATTAGAAGGTTGTAATAAAATTTTAGATATCTTATTAATTTCGGATCCTAATTTTGGACCTAAATTTTTATAATTCGGTTTAAATTTGTATTCAACCCAGTTATCTATATCATTATCAAACAAAATATTTTTAACATTTATTTCATTAGATATTAAGTTTCTAACTGTTTTAATTTTGTTTATAACTTCCTCATTATTTGAGATAATAGTTAAAGATTCTAATGATTGCTTATTAGGGAGCTTAAGTTTAACCCTTAAATTCCGTACACTTTTAATAATTTTTTTTGCGAATTCTATACTTTCTTCTAGTTCATTATTAATTAAATTTTCATCTACTTCAGGATAAGAACAAAAGTGAACGCTCTCATTCTCACTCAAAGTTAAACCTTGATATATTTTCTCACTTGTAAAGGGAAGTACTGGGGCAATGCATTTAGAAAAATCTAATAAAACTTCATGTAGTGTTTTAAATGCATTTATTTTATCTATGTCGTTACCATCTTTTTCTTTCCAAAACCTTTTCCTGTTTGACCTTACATACCAATTCGTAAGTTCATCAACAAAGTTAAGTAATGGGGGGATTACTTCATATAAATAGTAATTTTCCATTTTTTCGTTTACAGTTTTTATTAAGGATTGCAGCGAAGATATAATCCATTGATCCATTAAAGCTCTGTCTTCAACGGGGGATGCTTTTTTAAGTTCTTCGAAGGTAATTTTGTCTGCATTTGCATATGTAGAAAAGAATGAAAAACTATTCCACAAAGGTAAAATAATGTTTCTGGTAACCAACTTTACCCCTTCTTCAGAAAATTTTAAAGGTTCACCTCTAACTACTGGAGAGTCTATTAGATAAGCTCTTAAGCTATCTCCTCCGTATTTATTTAATAATTCTTCAGGGTCAGGGTAGTTTTTTAAGCTTTTACTCATTTTTCTACCATCTTCTGCAAGAATCATGCCCGTTGTTATACAATTTTTAAAAGCTACTGAATCAAATAAAGCAACCGCAAGAACTGTTAATGTATAAAACCACCCTCTTGTTTGGTCTAAACCTTCTGCTATAAAATCAGCAGGAAATCCTTCAAAGAATGCATCACTATTTTCAAAAGGATAATGTTGTTGACCATACGGCATAGAACCTGATTCAAACCAACAATCAAGAACTTCAGAGGTTCTTCTGTAAGTTTTACCATCAATTATTATTTCAAGATCGTCTAAATAATGCCTATGCAAATCAGTTATTTTTGAGCCAGTTAAAACTTCTAGTTCTTTAACTGAACCTATACAAATTAAATCGTTTGGATCTTCTATGTTAATCCATATAGGTATACAGCTTCCCCAATATCTATTTCTGCTTATTGCCCAGTCTCTTGCATTAGAAAGCCAATTAGAAAATCTCTTTTCACCAATAAAACCAGGAACCCAATGTGTAGATTTATTTAATTCGACCATTCTTTCTTTAATTTTTTCTACATTTACGAACCAAGTTGGAATAGCTTTATAAATCAATGGAGTTCCTGTTCTCCAACAATAAGGATATGAGTGATATTCTGTTGTCTTAGAAAATAATCGACCTCTTTGTTCCAATTGATTTATGATTAGCTTGTCTGCATCTTTAACATTAATACCTTCCAATTCTTCAAAAGTAGAATCAAACTTTCCACTTAAAGTAACAGGGTCTGCTATCACATCGATATTCGAGTTTTTTAAACAATAGAAATCACTTTCACCATATGCTGGGGCTTGAGAAACTAAACCAGAACCAGATTCAGTATTTGTATCATCGCTATGGATAATTCTAAATGCTCCATCATCAAATAAATGTTCATATTCAGAATAGGCAGGAAAATATGAAGCACCTAAAAGATCTTTACCTAAACAATTATCAACAAATTCAAGTTCATAGCTTTCTAGCTCTATTAATCTTTCATTTGCTATCCAGTAATAGTTATTTTCAATCTTAATTCTTGTATATTCTATATGTTTACCTACAGCTATAGCTAGATTTCCAGGTATGCACCATGGGGTTGTAGTCCATATTAGGAATTGATCATCTTTTTTAACTTTATTAAAGTCTTCTCTAGCTTTAAGTGTAAAAAATATAGAAGGGTCTTCAACCTCTCTATAGTCCATATTTGCTTCAAAATTGGAAAGTGGGGTAGAAGCTGCCCATGAATATGGCAAAACTTTGTAGTCTTGATAAATTAAACCTTTTGTCCAAAGTTCTTTGAATACCCACCACACACTTTCCATAAAGTCAATGTCCATTGTTTTGTAATCATTTTCAAAATCAACCCATCTTCCAATTTTACGTGTGATCTTTTCCCAATTTTCTGTATTTGTTTGTACTTGGGTTCTGCAAGCTTCATTAAATTTGTCGATACCAAATTCATCAATCTGTTGAGGGTCTTCAAGGTTTAATTTTTTTTGGACTTCCATTTCAATTGGTAAACCGTGTACATCCCAACCAAATCGCCTCTCAACATAATAACCTCGCATTGTCCAGTATCTAGGGACAATATCTTTTATTACACCAGCTAATAAATTACCGTAATGAGGACTTCCAGTTGGGAAAGGTGGACCATCATAAAATCTAAAAACTTTGTCATTTTTTCTATTATCCATAGAAATTTTAAAAGCATTAATTTTATCCCAGTATTCAGAAATTTCAGTTTCTAACTTTGGTAAATCTACATTAGATGGAACACTTTTAAACATATGAAAAGATTATAAAAAGGTTTCGTTTCAACATTACTAAATTTTAATAGTATTAAATTATGAAAATTATGTACTTTAATTAGAAAATGTGTAATATACAGTATTAAATAAAGAGCAATGGTTAGAAAATTATCAACAAATACAGTTAATAAATTTAAGAAAAAACTTCTTGAAGAAAAAGAACAATTGACAAAAACGCTTGAGCAGCATCAAATAGAACGTGAAAAAGTTAGACTTTCTGAAGCATCTGCAGAAAGAAGCCCGGATCCAAGCTCAGCAGATGGGGGATCTATGGCATTTGAACTTGAAAAAGAACTAACTTTAGATGAAAATACTAGACATTTATTAAATCAAGTTGATCATGCTCTTGTTCTGATACAAAAAAAGAAATATGGTAATTGCGAAAACTGCAATGAGTCAATTCCATTAGCTAGATTGGAAGCTTTACCTTACTCTACGCATTGCAAGAGTTGCGCTGTCTTAATTGAATCTTAAAAACCTTAATTCCAAAATTTTATTTATCACAACATTAGTAATTTTAGATATTGGTACAAAATTTTATATTAGAAAATTTAATGTTCAAGAAGTTGAATTAATTAATGGAATATTGACTATTGACTTAACTTATAATACAGGAATAGCATTTGGATTTTTAAGTAACCATACTGAAGTTACTTATATTTTTTCTTTGTTTATTTTCATTTGGTTAATAAATCAATTTAGGAGCTCTACAAATACAAATCTAGAACTATATGGGCTTTTATTAATTATTTCTGGAGCAATAGGTAACTTATCTGAGCGTGGTTGGAATTTGTTAACAAACAATAATGGAAAAGTAACAGATTTCATAGAATTTTTGTTCATTCCAAGTTTTAATTTTGCTGATATGTACATAAGCTTAGGAATCGTAATTATTTTATTTCTGGAGTTGAAAAATAAATAACATCGAAATTGTATATCAAAATATTGATTTTGTAGTTTTAAATAAACCATTTGGTTTATTAACTCATCCTAAAAATTCTTCATCAGAATGGACTTTACAAGATTTTTTAATTGAGAATTTTGAACTAGAAGGATACGTTGAAAATGATCGAAAAGGAATAGTACATAGACTAGATAGAGTTACGAGTGGCTTAATTCTTTGCCCTTTAAACAATGACACACATTATGAATTTGAAAAAAAATTTAAAGAAAGAGAAATTTTTAAAAAATATAGAGCTGTTGTTGAGGGAGTAATTTTTCCAAAAAAAGCAGAACTTGAGTTACCTTTAAGGCACTCAATAAAAAATAGAAAAAAAAGAGAAGTGCATCATGAAGGTAGAAGAGCTATAACTGAGTATGAATTAATTACTAATAATCAGCAATTTTCATTATTAGATATTAACTTAGTAACAGGTAGAAATCATCAAATTAGAGCACATTTTGAATATATTAAATATCCAATAGTAAATGACGAATTATATGGAGGAAAAAGAAATTCAAAAGTTCCTTCTTCTGCAATCTGCTTACAGGCATATAAGCTTACTTTTAATTATAAAAATGAAAATTATAGTTTTGAAATTAATATCCCAGAATATTTTACTTCAATAATAAATATCTAATTTTCATAATTTTCTTTAATATGTTTTTATGAATAAATCTTTTGTACATTTACATGCGCATACTGAGTACTCAATGCTTGATGGCGCAGCAAAAATTAAAGATTATCTAAAAAAGGTTTCAGATTTAAATCAACCAGCTGCTGCTATTACAGATCATGGTAATTTATACGGTGCATTAGAGTTTTATGAAGAAGCAATTAAACTTGGGATTAAGCCAATTATTGGGTATGAAGCTTACATAACCCCTACTTCAAGGTTTGAACGTCCTGAGAGAGATAAAAACAAAAGATATCATTTAACACTTCTTGCCGAAAATAATCAAGGTTATCAAAATCTTTTAGAATTAGTTAGTAAAGCTTATTTAGAAGGTTACTATTACAAACCACGCATCGATTATGAATTATTAGAAGAATATTCAACCGGTTTGATTGCTTTATCAGGTTGTTTGGGTGGTGAGATTGCACAATTCTTAGCACCAGATGGCTCCAATGAAGAAGGTAATAAAGAAGTAGTAAGAAGTTACGAAAAAGCATTGTTAGCTGCAAAAAAATATCAAAATATTTTTGGTAAAGAAAATTTTTTTATTGAATTACATAATCATGGAATTAACCAGCAAATTGAAATTCTGCCAGACTTAGTGAAAATATCACAAGAAATTGATGCTCCTCTTGTAGCTACAAATGACTCTCATTATGTAGAACAATTAGATTCATCTGCTCACGATGCATTGCTATGTGTTCAAACTAATGCAACATTGGATGATGAAAATAGATTTAAATTTGAAGGTTCTGGTTATTATGTAAAGTCTTCAGAGGAGATGAGACTACTCTTTCCTGAAGAGTTATATCTAAATGCATGTGATAATACTCTAAAAATTGCAGAGCGAATCGAATATAATTTTGACTTTAATCAAACTTTCCTTCCTGATTTTCCAGTAAGTGAAGATCAAAATGTAGAAGAATTTTTGAAAAGAAAAGTTTTTAATGGTGCAAAAGATAAATATAAAAATTTAACTAAAGAAATTGAAAATAGAATAGATTATGAATTGGATGTAATTAACTCTATGGGTTACGCTTCTTATTTTTTAATTGTTGGAGACTTAATAGAGTTTGCTAAAAGTAATAAAATCCGCACAGGTGCTGGAAGAGGTTCAGCAGCGGGATCTATAGTTTCATACTGTCTAGGTATAACAGGAATCGATCCTTTGAAATACGGTTTAATTTTTGAAAGATTTTTAAATAAAGGTAGAAAATCTCTACCGGATATTGATATGGATTTTGATGAAAGATATAGAGCAGATGTTATTAATTATGCTATCGAAAAGTATGGTAAAGATAGAGTTGCACACATTGTTACTTTTGCAACTATTAAAGCAAAACAAGCAATAAGAGATTCAGCGAGAGTATTGGGATTACCTTTTTCTAGCGGAGACAAAGTAGCTAAATTAATGCCTCCGATGATATTAGGAAACACAGCAACTATTTCTGAGTGCTTAAAATTAGATGAGGACAATTCAAGCGGTTACAGTAAAGAATTTTATAATGCGTCTGAAGAGCTAAGAAAAGAATACAGTTCAGATGATGAGGTTAAAAAAATTGTTGATATTGCATTAGGACTTGAAGGTTTAAGAAGGCAAGATGGAATACATGCTGCTGCGATAGTGATTTCACCTGAAAGTATAACTAATTATCTACCCATCCAAAGAAAAGGTGAGAGTTCAGAAATAGTTACTCAGTATGAAATGCATACAGTAGAAAAATTAGGCTTACTTAAAATGGATTTTCTAGGCTTAAGAAATTTATCAATTTTGGATAGAACCATCGAGTTAATCGGAGATCCAAATTTTGATATCGACAATGTGCCTTTAAATGATCCAAAAACGTATAAATTGTTTTCAGAAGGAAGAATGATTGGAGTATTTCAATTAGAAAGCCGGGTAGCTCAATCTGTTTCGAAAAACTTAAATCCAACTAGATTTGAAGATATTGTTGCTTTGGTTGCTTTAATTAGACCTGGACCATTAGGTGCTGGTATGCACAATGAATTTGCAAATAGAGCGAACTCAAGGAAAGAAATTGAATATCTACACAAAGACTTGGAAGAAATATTATCAGAAACTTATGGAGTTATATTATATCAAGAACAAGTAATGCAAATAGCTGAAAAAATTGCTGGGTTAAATCTTCAGGAAGCTGACAATTTAAGAGTAGCAATGGGAAAGAAGATTCCTAAAGTTATGGAAGAACAAAGAATAAAATTTACAGAAGGTGCTATTAAAAAAGGATACTCCGAACAATTTTCGATAGAACTTTTTGACCAAATTGCATATTTTGCAGGATATGGTTTTAATAAGAGCCATTCAGTTCCGTATGCATTGCTGGCATATCAAACTGCTTATTTAAAAGCAAATTATCCAGCAGAATACTTAGCAGCATGTTTAACTGCTGTAAAAAGAGACAAAGATAGAACTGCAATTTTTTTATCCGAAGCTCGCGAAATTGGAGTTGCAGTTACAACTCCTGATATCAATGCAAGTTTTGAAGACTTTACTGTAAAGGAAAACAAAATTTTGTTTGGAATTTCTGCTATTAGAAATGTAGGTGATATTACTGCAAATAAAATTGTCAAAGAGAGAGATTCTAATGGGCCTTACACATCGGTTGAAAATTTTCTTTCAAGAATTGATTCAAGATCATTAAATAAAAGAGGGGTCGAGGCATTAATCCAAGGGGGAGGACTAGACAAATTTGGACATACTAGATTTGGTTTATACGAATCTGCAATTGATTTAATTGAAAAGGCTAAAAAAAATAAATCTCATTTAGCAAGCGTTCAGTCATCACTTTTTGATATTGAAGATGGCACAAATGACTTATTAGAGATTAGTAAAAAAGAATGGCCTAAAAAAGAATTCCTTGAAAGAGAAAGAGAAATGCTAGGTTTTTTTGTAAGTGAAGATCCACTTGAGGGGTATGGAAAAATTCTTAGAGCTGAATCATCACATACAGTTTTAGAACTTCAAGATATTGATGATGAAGAAGAAATATCAGTAACAATATCAGGCCTCGTTTCTAATGTTCAAAAAAGAGTTTCAAGAAGGGGAAATCCTTGGATTCAATTTGACTTACAAGATATAACGGGAGCACTTAGTGTTTTGCTTTTTAATAAATTAGTAGAAAAATATAATAATTTATTTGATGGTGAAATTTATTTGAAAATAACGGGAACATATTTAGGAGGAAGTGAAAATACAATAAGAGCTAGGGATATTGAATTATTAGAACCTTCTAAACTAATAGAAAGTATTGACACCTCTCCATTAAGAATTTCTGTCAAAGAAAATAAGCTTGAGAAAAACAATTTAATTCTTCTTAAAGAACTTTTAACAAAATACCCTGGCCAATCAATTGTTGAATTAGAAGTTGATAGCAATGGAGAAATTAAATTATTAGAGCTCAAAGAAATTAGAGTAAGAAAAACAACTCAATTAAAAAATGAGATTGCAACCTTATTCTCAAACTAATTATTATTTAGTTATGGCATTAAATTTAGAAGAATTTATTTCAAGATTTAAAAAGAGAGCAGAAGCTGTTAAAAGTAGATCTATCCCCCCAATAGGAGGTGATGAAAGAACTGCTTTCATAAAACAAGCTGAAATTGATTATCAAGATTTTATGATTATTTCAGATTCCGAAATAGAAGTAAATGATGAGTATTTAATTTTAAGATATAAGTTGGATAAATAATTACAAGTTTTTATTCATTGGAAAAATTTTATTAATTACTTCAGCACAAGCATTAGCAATTTCCATATGTTCTTTTTGTGTGCCATTTGCAGATCTTAATTGAATATAGTGTATCCAGCTTCTTAAAGTTCCATTCATATACAACCTGCTAACAGTATTACCTTCTGGCAGCACAGATCGAGCTTGCTCTTTTGCTATTCCATTTTCAATTGCCCAATTATAAGTTTCAATAGCTTTATCTATAAGATGTTGTTGTTTTGTTGCCCAAGATTCATTTATTTTTTGATCATCTGTTGGAATTGAGTTTTGTCTGTTTTTAAGATCTTGTAAACGCGCTTCTCTTATTACAAACTCTAAATCTTTTACAGGGTTTGCATACCTTTGACTAAATTCTTGAAAACTGAACGATCTGTGTCTTAACATTTGTCTTGCTATGTCTCTGGTTGTTTCAATTTCAAGGCACGCACTAACCATTTCTAAAGGAGACCAATGAGAATTTTTAATTAAATACTCAATCAACTTTTCAGAAGTTTCTGTGTTTAATTGATTTGATGGGTTTGAAACTCTTGCACAAAATGCTACAAGTTCTTGTGCATTATCAATACCAAAGTTTGAGATCTCTTCAGTTGGTTTAGAATAACTTATTAATTTAACTTTCATTTATGTAACTATATTAAAATATTTAAAAATATGTTTTTACTTAGAATAATTGTTTTTTTAATAATCTCTGCCTTATTGTTAATACTTAGTTATCCATTATTAATTGTATTTGATATTTCCAGGGGTGGTAATGGATTTGGTATTTGTGATGATCTAGTTTTATGTTCTATACCGATAACAGAAGGACCACGATTATTAGTTTTATTAATTTCTTTATTTTTTATTTTAGTTCTAATGTTAAGAGGTGTCATGAGGTTGATTAGTTCACTGAATAAGGAAAAATCTATTCTTTTATAACAATAAAGATAGAAAATAAAACCATGGAAACACCTATCCAATTTAAAAAACCTAAAATTTCCTTAGCCACCAATATTCCAATTAGTAATGCAAAAATAGCTTCTAGGCTTAGAATCAAAGCAGAAGTTGACGCAGATATAAATTTTTGACCGTATAACTGTAGATAAAAAGCTGCAACATTTACAACTAATCCTAAAAATATAATTGGAAAAATTAATTCGCTTAAAAGGTAAAAATTATTTTTAGTTAAAAAAGGTATACAAAGTAATGCACCAGTCAAAGATTGTATAAACATTAACTGAGAAATTTCAAATTTATTAACATACTTTTCTACTAAAACGATATGAACTGCATAGGAAAAAGCACAAAGTAAAGTAAAAAAATTTCCAGTAATTTGGGATAAATCGTTAATTGAAATGAGAAGTATTCCTATAAAGCCAATAAATGAAAAGAAATAATTCTTTTTTGGAATTTTATTTTTATTTAGAAATCTAGATATAAAAGGAGTTAGTACTATATAAAATCCTGTAACGATGCCTGAATTTATAGAACTAGTAGTTAAAAGACCTTGAGTTTGAGTTATGTAACCTAACCACAAGAATAAACCCATTAAAATACCAGGCTTTAAAATCATTTTATTTGGAATGCCGCCAATAATAAAAAATAAAATAGCAGCAATAAAATATCTGGTAAAAACTATAAACACTGGTTCAACGCTTTGAAGTAAATTTTTAACTATCAAAAATGTAGAACCAAAAAATAAAGATGAAATAAATAAAGCTAAATATGCTTTTAGTCTCTTATTCTTGACCATTGGAATGAACATTATTATATATATCTTAAAATAAATTTATGAGTACTAAGAAACAAATTAAAGGTAAAAAAATTTTAAATATTTTAGAAGAGATTTATCCTTCAGTTCCAATTCCGTTAAATCATGAAGACCCATTCACATTATTAGTAGCAGTTGTCTTGTCTGCTCAATGTACTGATGTTAGAGTAAATCAAGTTACTCCTTCATTATTCAGAGAAGGAGGTACTCCAAATAAAATGGCTAAATTACCTTTAAAAAAAATTGAAAAAATAATAAGACCATGTGGGTTGTCTCCACAGAAATCAAAAGCAATAAAAAATTTATCTTCTTTAATAGTTGAAAAATATAACTCTAAAGTTCCTGAGAGTTTTAGTGAACTTGAAAGTTTGCCAGGGGTCGGACACAAAACAGCATCAGTAGTTATGAGTCAAGCATTTAATATCCCAGCGTTTCCAATAGATACTCATATTCATCGACTTGCTTGGAGGTGGGGTTTGTCGTCAGGCAAAAATGTAATACAAACTGAGAAAGATTTAAAAAAAATTTTCCCTGAAAATAAATGGAATAAACTACATTTACAATTAATTTTTTATGGAAGAGAATATTGTCCTGCACGTGGACATGATTTAAGTAAATGTAAAATTTGTCAACTCTATAGAAGAAAGAGTAATTTTAAGTAAACCTTCACAAAAATTTATTTTTTAACATTGTCTATATTTGAATAATGGATATAAATTTTAGTATTGCCTTTATATTTGGAATATTGTCCTTTTTCTCTCCATGCGTATTGCCATTAGTTCCAGGTTATTTATCAATTTTTTCACTACAAGGGAAAAGTAGATATGACAAAGTAGTTGGTTCTTTACAATTTATTTTAGGATTCTCGCTAGTTTTCATTTCGTTAGCCGCAATCACAACTACAGTTGGTTCATTTTTTACTAAAAACTCAAGCACATTATCTAAGATAAGCGGAGTAATAATTATTACTTTTGGACTTATATTATTAATTCCAAAATTAAATTCAAACTATTTCTATAGTTCAAATTTTATTAATATTGACAAATTTAAAAAAACGAAAAATTTTGTGATGGGTTTTACTTTTGGATTTGGATTTACTCCATGTATTGGACCAGTTTTAGGAGCACTTTTAACGTTATCTTCAAATTCAGATACAGCTCAAACAGGAATACTATATTTGGTATTTTTTTCTATTGGACTTGGTATTCCATTTTTTACAATATCTATAATTTCAAATAGTGTTAACTACAAAAATAGATTCTTTATTAGTTTTCAAAAAATTTCATCAAAACTTTCTGGTGTTACTTTAATATTTATTGGATCACTTATTTATTTAGATAAAATGTATATTTTAGCCTCTTTTTTTCAAAAACTATTAATAAACCTTAATCTTGAGTGGTTAAGTACAATTTAAAATATGATTAATCTTCACTCCAATTATGCACTTAAAATTTCGGGTAAAGATTCGTATAAATTTATTGATTCGCTAATTTCAAATAAAATTGAAAATGAAAAATTTAAAGGTTCTTATTTATTAAAACCTGATGGAAAAATTGATTATTGGTTTTTAACTACCTTGAAGAATGAAGATATATTAATTCTTCAACAAAAGGAAGAACTTTTAAAAATAAAAAATTCATTAGAAAAATATAAAATTCGAATTATTTGTGAACTTGAAATTATTAAAGAAAACTATGTTTTAAATGTTTCAAATCAAAATGATAAATTAATTATTGAAAAATTAGATAAGCCATTCCAGGAAGAAAATTGGAATGAGGTTTGTTTAAAACTTGCTTTACCTACTTCTGAAATAACATTAAATGGTTTGATGCCAAATGAAGTAAACATGCTTGATAGTCTTGTTGATTACTACAAAGGTTGTTTTCTAGGTCAAGAACAAACATCACGAGTAAAATTTAGAGGAAAACCAAGAAGAATCCTTAAAACGAATGACTCTAATATTCAAGAAATTGTAAAAATTTAATATAAATTATGCACTTAAGATGCAGTTTCTGCGGTAGGACAGTATTTCAAAATAAATCACCCGAATATACTTTGTGTTCAATTAATTGTAAAAAATTATTTATTAATAAACAAGAGATTGATTATTACGAAAATAAAATTATGGAGCTTTTGGATATTAAGACAATTCAAGTATCAGAATTACAGAATCATTTTAAAATTCATGAAAAATTTAAAGTCGTTTCTGCTGTTCGAAGACTTATATATTTTAGAAAATTTATAAAAGCTAAAACAAAAAATGAAATTTCACAAAGAAGTTATATTTTTAAAGTGAAAAAATAGCGCCTTTGTCGAATTTTTTTAGAGAAAATTGTACTATCGGACCAACACTTAATACCATAATTATCGTACCCACTCCATATGATCCGCCTAAAATTACACCAACAACAAATGCTGTAAAGTCTATTGCAATTCGAGTAACTCTAATACTTGGGCCAAGTTTTGAAATACCAACCATTATTCCATCCCTTGGACCAGGTCCAAGTCCTGCACCTACATAAACCCCAACTCCAACTGCAAAAAATATTGTTCCAAAAACTAGATAAAAAACTTTTATTAAGAGTAATTTTGGTGATGGTAAAAATATCATAACCACATCTATAACATTTCCAATTATTAGAATGTTCAATATTGTTCCTATAAAAGGTTTTTGTTTTAGCGGTATCCAACCAATTAAGAGAATGAAACCTGTAATAACTCCAGCAAATCCAATTTTTACATTTATTACTTGGCTAAAACCATCATGGAAAACATCCCAAGAATTTAATCCTAAGTCAGCCTCTATTGTAAAAGCCAAGCCAAATCCACATAAAAATAATCCAAAAATAAGTTGAGGCAATCTAGAAATTATTAATTTATTCATTTTGAAACAAATTTTCAAGTACAGATACTTTTTCTGGACATAGTTCGTATATTGATTGAAATCTTAAAATAGGTATTATTCTATTAGTTGATTCAAGCTCAATTCCAAAAGTTAAAAGTATCTTAGAAATATTCAATAATGAATCATCTGCATTTTGCCATTCTTCTGCAGAGTTACAGATATTTTTTCCTATTTCAATAATTTCTTTATCTTTTAAATTTTTAAAATTTTCATCACTATCTGCTATATAAATTTGATTCAAAAATTCTTCTCCAAATTTTGTTGGCTGTAAGGACTTATAGGTTATAAAAAAAATAATTAAAACAACCAATATAAAGAAAAAAATATTTAATTTATTTTTCATAAAAATTAACTTCAATCTTTTAACTTGTACCCGGAGGGGGAGTCGAACCCCCACATCCGAAGATACTGGATTTTGAATCCAGCGCGTCTGCCAATTCCGCCATCCGGGCCTTATAAAGATTATATTTCATATGTAGTTGAATGGAGAAATAAATATTAAGTTTAAACTTAGATAAATGATAATCCTTATTGATGGCCACAGCATAGCATTTAGAGCTTTCTATGCTTTACCAGAAACTTTAACAACGAAAGACGGTTTTCCGACAAATGTTATACATGGTTTTCTGATGATGCTTGCAAGGTTAGTCAAAGAATATGAACCTAATCAAGTTATTGTAACTTGGGATATTTCTAAAAAGACTTTCAGATCTGATCTTTTCCCGGAATATAAAGCAAATAGAACTTCTTCACCGGATGTTTTTAAAGTACAAATAAAAAGTCTTCAGAATCTTCTCAAAACTTTTAATATTCCCCAGGTTACTTTGGAAGGCTATGAAGCTGACGATGTATTAGGCTCTCTTGCTTTTCAATTTAATAATATAAATAAAGAAGTCCATATATTAACTGGAGATAGAGATACTTTTCAATTAATTAATAACTTAACAAAAATCCTTTTTACAAAAAAAGGTATTAGCCAACTAGAGATTTTTGATGAATCAATGTTTAAAGAAAATTTTCAGATATCTTCTAAACAATATATTGAATATTTAGCATTGAAGGGGGATCCGTCAGATAACATTCCAGGAGTACCAGGAATTGGTGAAAAAACAGCTAAATCTTTACTAATTCAATTTTTTTCAATTGAAAATATTTTAAAGAATATCGATGAACTTAGTCCTAAAATTAAAGCAAGTTTAATTAAAAATAAAAATTTACTCGATATAAGTAAAAAACTTGCTGAAATTAAAACTGATTTAACCCTACCAATACCAACAACAACAGTTAAAGAATCTGTTTTTTTTAGCAAGGAAATATTAAATAACTCTCTAAAGGATATAGATACTTTCGAGTTAAATCGATTTCTCGGCGTAACTGAAACTCAAAAAACAGAAAATTTAAAAGGTTTAAACTCTATAAATGAATACAAAGCGAAAACAAAATTAAATGGTAAATATCTAGTTTTCAAGCACAAAGATACTTTTTATTTCACAAACGGTAAAACTTACGGAAAATCAATTTCAATTAATATATTTGAAGAAGTTATATCTGCTACTTCTCAGAATATTGCTTTTTCTAATCCGGAGATAATAAAATTTCAAAGTTTTATTGCTTTGGACTGTATTTTATTTCTTATAGATCCATCAAATAAACCTGACACATTGTTAAACGTATGTAATTCGATTAATAGAGATAATAATTTAGATAAAAAATCAAGTGAGATAAGCTACCTAAGTTTCTTTCATGAAAATTTTGATCAGATAATAAATTTGCTTTCAAAATTTAATAAAGATAAAAAATCTCTTAGCTTATATAAAGAAATTGATTTTCCAATGTTAATAGTCCTATCAAATATGGAGAAGCAGGGGATAAATGTATCGCTAAAAAAAATGAAAGATTTATCTAAATCACTTGCTTTAGAACTAAAAGAGCTTCAAAAAAAATGCTTTACTTTATCTGGAACAGATTTTAATTTAAACTCTCCTAAACAATTATCTGAGGTACTTTTCCAAAAATTAAAACTCCCAATCATTAAAAAAACGCCATCTGGTTCTCCTTCCACCGATGCAAGTGTACTTGAAGAATTAGCAATTAATAATGAACTACCATCCGTGATCTTAAAATACAGAGAACTTGAAAAAATTAGATCGACATATGTTGACGGTCTTATTCCAGAAGTTTCCGAAAAAGAAAAAATACATACACATTACAATCTTTTCGGTGCAGCTACTGGTAGATTATCATCTGAAAAACCAAATCTGCAAAATATTCCAAATAAAACTGAGCTAGGTCAAAAAATTAGAGATTTTTTTATATCAAAACCAACTCATAAATTTGTAATTTCAGATTATTCACAAATTGAATTAAGAGTTTTAGCACACCTAAGCAATGATAAGGAAATGATTAAAATTTTACAAAATGTAAATTCTGATATTCACTCAGAAACTGCATCAAGAATATTTGATGTAGATATTTCAAAAGTAGATTTTGAAATGAGAAGAAAGGCAAAAGAAGTCAATTTTGGACTTATTTACGGAATGGAAGCTTTTGGATTATCAAAAAGCTTAAATATAGAGCAAAAAGAAGCTACTAAGTTAATTGAAAATTATTTTGCACAGTTTCCATCAATTAAAGGATATTTAGAAGAGGTAGTTAAATCAGCTGAACAAAAATCATACACATCAACTTTATTTGGAAGAAAAAGATTTATTAATGAACTTACTTCTTCTAATTTCCAGATTAAATCTATGGGTAAAAGAATAGCTATGAACGCCCCTATTCAAGGCACTGCAGCAGACATTATGAAAATAGCTATGGTGAATATTTCCAATAAAATTGAAAAAAACAATGAAACTAAAATTTTATTACAGATTCATGATGAGATTGTTGTAGAGTCACCTGATAGAAATATTGAAAATATAATCAAAATAATTGAACAAGAAATGCAAAATGCAGCTAAATTAAAAGTTCCGTTGTATGTAAACACTAAAGTCTCAACTTCTCTTGCAAATTTTAATAATTAGTTTGTAAAAAACACAGATATGTTATTCTTATTGACGCAACACTATGAATGGAAAATTAAAAACAGATGACAGATAATTCAATTGAAGCGCGTTCGGCTTCAAACGTCGTTGAACTTCCAGAAAATATAAAACCAGAAGATTTCCCAACACTTCTAGAGATGACTCTAGTTTCTTTTAATAATGGTGATGTTATTGAAGGTACAGTTGTCAAAGTTGACAGAAATGAAGTAATGGTTGATGTTGGATATAAATCAGAAGGAATAATTCCATCAAGAGAATTATCAGTACGTAAAGGCGTTAACCCAAAAGATTTAATTAAGCAAGGTGAAAAAATTAAAGCACTTGTTCTAGAAAAGGAAGATGATGAAGGTAGATTAATTCTTTCTATTAAAAGAGCTGTTTATGAAAAAGCTTGGGGAGACATTCAAGAAATTGCAGATTCAAAAAAATCAATTAAAGGGACTGTTATTGAATCCGTTAAAGGTGGATTAATTGTAGATATAGGCGTTAGAGGTTTTCTTCCTGCTTCATTAATTGATGTTCGAAGAGTTAAAGAATTATCTGCTTATGTTGGCGAGGAAATTGAAGCCAAAATTTTAGAACTTGATAGACAGAAAAATAATATAGTACTTTCAAGGAAAGCTCATCTTGAAGAAGAACTTTCGGAAGAAAGACAAGGTTTCCTTGACGATCTTCAAATAGGGGATGTTAAAGAAGGAAAAATATCTTCAATTGTTTCATTTGGTGCATTTGTTGATATCGGAGGTATGGATGGTTTAGTGCATGTTTCAGAATTATCTTGGAGACATGTTGAAAATCCTAATGAAATTGTAAAAGTTGGAGACTCCGTTACAGTTAAAGTTCTTGAGATTGACAATGATAAAGAAAGAATCTCACTTTCTATTAAGCAAGTCAAAGAGGACCCTTGGTTAGATTTCGAATTACATTATAAAGAAAATGACGTTGTAGAAGGTGAGGTCACTAAAGTAGTACCATTTGGAGCATTTATTACAATTGGTAAAGGTGTAGAAGGTCTTGTTCATGTTTCTGAGATTTCTACTGAAAAAGTTGATTCACCTGAATTAGCTCTTGCAATTGGACAAAAAGTTCAAGTAAAGGTTACTGAATTAGATATCGAGAAAAGAAGAGTGAATCTTTCTATTAAACAAGCAGATCCTAATTGGAAAAATGTTGAAATTGAAAAAAATACCCCAAAAACTCACTCATTTGAATCTGAAGAAACTACTCCAAAACGTCAAACTGTAGAAGGAGTAGATGAGTCATTAGCAAATATTCTTCAGGAGCTCAAAGAAAGAGGAATAGGAAACTCCTAGATTATTTTTTTTAGCACTTAATCTAATGATATGGCTAAAAAAGTTTACTTTCTAACCGGTCCAATTGGAAGTGGTAAAAGTACAGCTTCAAATTACCTTAAATCAAAAGGATATATAACAATAGATTTAGATAAAGTGTCGAATGAAATATTATTCAGTGACGTTTCTAAAGATTTTCTTGTAATTAATTTTCCAGAAGTTACAACTAATAAATCAATTGATAAACAAAAACTAGCAAATATTGTTTTTCAAAATTCAAATAAATTAAAAATTCTTGAAGATTTTTTGCATCCTAAAGTTCAAGAAAAATTACTTGAAATACTTTCCAAAAACAATCAGATAGTATTTGTTGAAATTTCTGCACCAAAAAAAATAGAAAATGATTTAGATTATTTAGTTATTTTTTCAGATCGAGAAACAAGAATTAAAAGACTCATTGAGAGGGGAATGAATATTAAAGATATTAAAAATCGCATTAATTCTCAACCAAATGATCAATTTTGGTTAAAGGCTGGCTATACAATTACTAATATAGAAATTCAACAATTGTATAGAGAAATAGATAAATTTTTAAAATTAAATAATTTAGAATAATCGAACATATGTTCTACTTGATATAATTAATTCCTATGACATTATTTCAAGTTAAAGCAGATTTTAAGCCAACAGGAGATCAACCTAAAGCAATTGAAGAATTGTATCAAGGATTACAAAATGGATTTGATTTTCAAACACTAAAAGGCATAACAGGATCAGGTAAGTCAGCAACAATAGCGTGGTTGATAGAAAAATGTCAATTACCAACACTTGTTTTAGCGCCAAATAAGGCATTAGCAGCACAGTTAGCTAATGAGTTTAGACAATTTTTTCCAGAAAATAGAGTCGAATATTTTGTGTCGTATTACGACTATTATCAACCTGAAGCATATGTCCCAAGAACAGATACTTTTATTGAAAAAGATGCCAATATTAATGAAGAAATTGATAGGTTAAGACATTCAGCAACAAGTGCTTTATTGCTAAGAAACGATGTAATAGTAGTTTCATCAGTGTCTTGTATTTATGGTCTAGGATCACCAGATGAGTATCGCAACAAATTAATTCCTATTCATCTTGGTCAGGAGTATGATTTAGATAATTTGTTATTAGATCTTGTAAAGCAACAATATACAAGAAATGATTTAGTCGTAAACAGAGGATCTTTCAGACTTAAAGGAGATACATTAGATATTTTTCCTGTTTATGAAGAAACAATTTTTAGAATAGAATTCTTTGGTGATGAAGTAGAAAATATTTCAAGAATAGACCCAACAACAGGTGAAATACTTGAAAAATTAAATGAGTTAGCGATTCTACCTGCTACACATTATGTAATTTCTGAAGATATTAAAAAAAATGCACTTAGAAAAATAAAAATAGATTTAGAAAAACAAATAAAAAAATTTGAAAACGAAAACAAACTATTAGAAGCGCAAAGAATTGCACAAAGAACTAATTTTGATTTAGAAATGATTGCTGAACTAGGAGTTTGTTCTGGAATAGAGAATTATTCAAGATATTTTGATGGTAGAGAATCTGGTGAACCACCTTATACACTAATAGATTTCTTTGGAGATAATTTTTTAATGGTCGTTGATGAGAGCCATATTTCAATTCCACAAATAAGAGGCCAATATGAGGGAGATAAATCCAGAAAAACTACATTGGTGGAATATGGATTTAGATTGCCTGCTGCACTTGACAATAGACCTTTAAAATTTGAAGAATGGAAAACTAAAGTTAAAAAGACTGTTCTTGTTTCTGCTACACCTGGTAAATGGGAAAATGAAAATTCAAAATTATTTGTTGAACAAGTGATTAGGCCAACAGGACTTTTGGACCCTAATGTAATAATTAAAGCAACTGAAAATCAGATAAATGACTTATTAACAGAAATTAAAAGTGTTATCAATAATGGAAACAGGGTTTTAGTAACAACCTTAACAAAAAAAATGAGTGAAGCCTTAAGTGATTTTTTGCTTAAATCTGGTATTAAAACTAGATATCTTCACTCAGATATCGACACTTTAGAAAGAATCGAAATATTAAGAGATTTAAGAAAAGGAGAATTTGATGTTTTGGTAGGCATAAATTTATTACGAGAAGGTTTAGACTTGCCTGAAGTTCAGTTAGTAGCAATACTGGATGCTGATAAAGAAGGATTTCTAAGATCAGAAACCAGTTTGATTCAAACTATAGGAAGAGCTGCTAGAAATAAAGATGGATACGTAATCATGTACGCAGATAAATATACAGACTCAATGACAAAAGCTATTCATGAGACTAAAAGAAGAAGAGCTTTACAAAAAGAACATAATCTAAAATATAACATTACTCCAAAAACTATTGAAAAAGGCATAACAGATATACTCGATTTAATTGAAAGAACAAGGGCTTCAGACAATTCTGGATTTAGTAAATCTAGCTTGGATATCTCGAATGCATCAAAAGAAGATTTAATAAAATTATCTAAAAATTTAGAAAAAGAAATGAAAACAGCTGCTGAATTGTTAGAGTTTGAACTTGCAGCTAGATTAAGAGACGAGTTAAAAGAATTGAGAAAAGAAATTCAAGAATTTTCACTATGAGTGATCAATATTTAAAAATAAGAGGTGCAAAAGAACATAACTTAAAGAACATATCTGTTGATATTCCAAAAAACTCTCTAGTTGTTATAACTGGTCTATCTGGTTCTGGTAAATCATCTTTAGCCTTTGACACTATTTATGCAGAAGGGCAAAGGAGATATGTTGAAAGTTTGAGTGCTTATGCAAGACAATTCTTAGGCCAAATGGAAAAACCAAATGTTGAAAGTATCGAAGGTTTATCACCTGCTATTGCAATCGACCAAAAAACATCATCAAGAAGTCCTCGTTCAACGGTTGGTACGGTAACTGAAATTCAAGATTACTTAAGACTTTTATGGGCAAGAATAGGAATTAGTTATTGTCCCAAATGCAATAAAAAAATTGAAAAACAATCAATAAACTTCATTGTAAAACAAATATTACAGCTAGGTGAAGATCAGAACATTGATGTTTTAGCTCCAATAATTAAATCGAGAAAGGGAGAATTTGATACATTATTTAAAGATTTAAGTGCACAAGGTTTTTCAAGAGTTTTAGTAGATGGTGAAATTTTAAGATTAGAAAATACAACTAAATTAGATAGATATTACAACCACGACATCTCTGTAGTTATTGACAGAATTAAGATAAAAAAAACCCCAAGCAGGAGATTAACTCAATCTGTTGAAACAGCGATTTCGTTAACAAAGGGACAAATTGATATAAGGATTGAAAATAAAACTATATCATATAGTCAAAATCTCGGTTGTATTGATTGTGGTTTATCATTTGATAAATTAGAACCTAGAGATTTTTCTTTCAATTCACCATTTGGAGCCTGTGCAATTTGTAATGGTATAGGCGTTAGTTATGAGATTGATGAAAAGCTTCTAATTAAAGATTTTGATTTAACTATAGAGGAAAATGTATTTCCAGATATGTCAACTCGGAAATTTTTTAGAGCACAAATTTTTGGGGTTTGTGAAGAATTCAAAATTCCAATTGATGTTCCTTATAAAAATTTAAGCAGTAATCAAAAAGAAATTTTACTAAATGGAAGTAATGGAGTTGAGACAGTAATTAGGTATGTTAATAGATTTGGCAACTCAAGAAAATGGTACAGACCATTTAGCGGTATTATCCCTACATTTAAAAGACTTTACGAAGAAACAAAATCTGATTCTGCAAGAGAATACTATCAACAATTTATGAGGGAACTTCCATGTAGGGGATGTGAAGGTGAAAGGTTTAATGAAAGATCAAGAAAAGTAAGAGTAGATAATACTACATTAGGAGAATTTAATAATTTATCGATCTCTGATGCTTTAATTAAAATTAAACATTTCAATCTTTCTGGAAATGATTTAGAAATTTCAAATCCAATTATTCGTGAAATTATTGACCGACTTGAATTTCTCACAAAGGTTGGTCTAAGTTATTTACAATTAAGTAGAGGAGCATCAACATTATCAGGCGGTGAGGCTCAAAGGATTAGACTAGCTACACAAATTGGTTCGGGTTTAACTGGTGTGCTTTACGTCTTGGATGAACCATCTATTGGATTACATCAATCAGATAATAAAAAATTAATTGATACTTTACAAAGTTTAAAAGAACTTGGAAATACAGTTTTGGTTGTAGAACATGATGAAGAGACAATGAAGAGTTCTGATTATTTAATTGATATTGGTTGGGGGGCTGGTGAACAAGGGGGTAATATTGTTGCTCAAGGTTCATGGAAAGATGTTTCTAACAATATAAAATCAATTACTGGTCAGTTTTTATCTGGTAGGCAGTCAATAATTGTTCCAAAAAATCGAAGAAAAGGAAATGGTAGTCAAATTACTATCAGAGGTGCTGCAGAAAATAATTTAAAAAATTTAACTGTTCAATTTCCATTGGGAAAAATGATTTCTGTAACCGGTGTTTCTGGTAGTGGTAAGTCTACATTAATAACAGAAATTCTATCAAAATCAGTCCAAAATGAGTTTTCTAAAAACTTCATTTTGCCAGGGCTTCACAAAAGTATCTCAGGTATAGAAAATATAGATAAATTAATCGAAATAGATCAGTCACCAATTGGAAGAACTCCAAGATCTAATCCAGCTACTTATTCCGGTGTATTTGACCAGATTAGAAATTTGTTTTCTTTAACAGAAGATTCAAAAATTAGAGGTTATAAACCAGGAAGATTTTCGTTTAATGTTCCAGGTGGAAGATGTGAATACTGTAAAGGCGATGGAAATATAAAAGTAGAGATGTATTTTTTACCAGATATCTATGTTCTCTGTGAAGAATGTAACGGTTTAAGATACAATCCTGACACACTAGAAATTAAATGGAAAGGTTATAGCATTGCAGATATTTTGAATTCAACTGTTGAAAACGCACTCTTAATTTTTGAAAATCAGCCTAGTATTTATAGAATTATTAAAACTTTAGATGATGTTGGGTTGTCTTATATAACATTAGGGCAAGCAGCTACAACACTCTCAGGTGGAGAAGCTCAACGAGTTAAGTTAGCTAAAGAATTAAGTAAAAGATCTACTGGTAAAACTTTATATATTCTTGATGAACCAACTACAGGTTTACATTTTGCAGATGTACAAAAACTATTAGAAGTACTACATCTTTTAGTTGATAAAGGTAATACCGTAGTTGTTATTGAACATAATTTAGACGTTATAAAAAACTCTGATTGGATAATTGATTTAGGCCCAGAAGGTGGTGAAAATGGAGGCCAAATAATTGTAGAGGGAACCCCAGAAGCAGTTGCTAAAAATAAAAATTCATTAACAGGTATTTATTTAAAAGAATTGTTACATGGATAAATTAAATCCAAAAGAAATTCCTGATAGTCCAGGTGTATATATATTTAAAGATAAATACGACGAACCTATTTATATAGGAAAGGCAAAAAATTTAAGAAATAGAGTTGTCACTTATTTTAACCCAAACTCTGCATGGAAAGTTAAGAGATTGGTTTCTGAAGCTGAAAATATTTCGTTTGTATTATCGAAGAACGAAGCGAATGCTTTGTTAGCTGAATTTTCACTAATTCAAGAATTTAAACCAAAATACAATATTCAATTTAAAGATGATAAATCTTATCCTTATGTCACAATAACTAACGAAAAATGGCAAAGAGCTTTTGTTAGTAGGAATATCGATAAAAAAAATATAAACTTTGGTCCATTTCCATATATAGGTGCTGCAAAACGCTCATTAGATCACTTAATAAATATATTTCCATTAAGAACTTGTAATGAAAATACGTTTAATAGACATAATACTTTAGGTAAACCATGTCTTTTGTTTGAGATTGAAAAATGCAGTGCACCATGTGTTAATAAAATTAATGAAAAAGAATATCAAGCTTTAGTTAATAATGTAAAAAACTTCTATAAAGGCAATTCAGACCATTTTATTACAGAAAAAATTGTAGAAATGAGTGAATTATCTCAAAAGCAAGAGTATGAAAAAGCAAATAAAGTTAAAAAGCTACTTCAGCACTTAGAAAATGCAAGAATTAATCAAACATTAATGACTTCAAATGATAAGAATGTTGATGTTATCGGAATTGATGTTGGAAAATATGATGTAGTTGCAACTTGTTTATTTATTAGAAAAGGAAGAATTGTTGGCGAAATTAAAAAAAATTTTGAACCTATTAATACTGAAGAGTTCAATCAGTACTTACCACAAATTATATTCAATGTTTTTTCAACAGAAGAACCTTCATCAGAAATCATTGTTTCGCATAGTTTTTTATATAAAGATGATGTTGAAAAGGAGTTGTCTAGATTATGGAATAGAAAAATTAATATTCAAGTACCTCAACGAGGTTGGAAAAAGGACTTACTTTTAACAGCACTAGAAGATGCTGCAGAACTTAGAAGAGTTGCAGATCTAAAGCGAAGGAAAGATTTAGAGTTCAGAAGTCTATCTCTTGAACAACTAAAAAATAAATTAAATTTAAATAATGTTCCATACAGAATTGAAGCTTACGATGTTTCAAATTTAGGTGATAAATTTAGAGTGGGTTCAATGGTTGTTATGGAAGATGGATTAACTAAACCGTCTATGTATAGAAAATTTCATATAAAATCATTTGAAGGTCAAGATGATTTTCGATCAATGGAAGAAATGATTTTTAGAAGAATAAAGAGATTAGATAGCAATAATGAAGTAGACCAAAGCTTTAAACGTCTTCCAGATCTTATTTTAATAGATGGAGGTAAAGGCCAGCTTTCAAAAGCTAAAAGTGTAATTGATCATTTTAAATTAGAAATAGATGTAGTAGGACTTGCAAAAAAAGAAGAAGAATTATTCTTACCTAACAGGAAAGATGCAATAAAGTTAAACAAAAGCTCTGAAGCATTATTTATCCTACAAAATATTCGAGATGAAGCACATCGATTTGCTATTAGTGAAAATAGACGTCTTCGATTAAAAGATTTGGATATAAATAGTTCATTAACTATTAAAGGAGTAAATAATCACTCATTAGATAAATTGTTTAAGAAATATACGTCACTTAGTGAAATTTCAAATGTAAGTTTTGATGATTTACTTGAAATTTTAGATGAAAAAGAAGCACAAAAAGTTTTTAAATATTTTAACTAATTAATATTTAATTTTTCAATGAAATTAAACAATATGTATCATATAAATTAAAGGAAAAAATGATATCAAAAAGACCCGAGATACTTCTATTACTAGGAATGTCAGGTGCAGGTAGGTCTGCTAGCTCAAATGTGTTTGAAGATCTTGGATATTATGTTATTGAAAACTTACCTCCTGAGTTAGTAGAATCTGTAGCACAATCTAATGATGTAACAGAAACTAATAAGCAATTAGTTTTAACAATAGATGCTAGAGACAGCTCTGCTCAAAAAAAATTAAATGAAAGTATAAATAAGCTAAATCAATCTGGTGTATTAACAAGAATAATTTTTTTAGATGCAGATAACGAAACTTTAATAGAAAGATATGAAGAAAATAGAAGACCTCACCCAATGGGAATGGAAAGCATTTCTCAATCAGTAAAAACTGAACGAGATTTATTAAAACCTGTTAGAGAATTAGCAGATTTAGTTATTGATACTACAGACTTAAATGTACATGATTTACGCAAAAGAATTATCGAAGGATTTCAAGGAGAAGCTCAAAACCAAGATTTAAAAATTTCTGTCACTTCATTTGGTTTTAAAAATGGTTCACCAAGAGATGCAGATTTAGTTTTTGATGTTAGATTTTTACCCAATCCACATTGGAGGGAAGAGTTAAGAGCTTCTACAGGTCAATCTCCAATGGTTAGAAATTATGTTTTATCTTTTGAAGATGCACAATTATTTTTGGAAAAAATTAAAGATCTAGTACAGTTCTTGCTTCCAAGATTTATTTCAGAAGGCAAATCTTACGTTGGAATAGCTATAGGTTGTACCGGTGGTAAGCATAGGAGTGTTGTAATGGCCGAAGAGTTAACGAAGTGGTTAAAATCTGAAAAAAATGATGCTGTTGTACTTCATAGAGATATGAAAGATAGCTAACTTTGCCACTAGGGAAATCAAGCAAATTACTTATTAGAGCTGATCTGAATGTACCAATTAAAAATGGTAAAATTTTAGATAATTTTCGAATCAAAAAAACTTTGTCTAATATTAACCATTTTAAAAAATATTCTAAAAATATTACATTTATTAGTCACCTTGGCCGACCAAAAGGTAAAGATGAAGATCTTTCTCTAAAACATTTAATTTCAGAAATGAGTGACATAGCTGGTCAAGAAGTACATTTTATCAATGATTGCATAAATTTAGATCCGAAACTATTTGAAGACGAGGCAAAAATATTTTTACTTGAAAATTTAAGGTTTTACGAAGGGGAAGAACAAAATAATTTAGATTTTGCAAAAAATTTATCTAATCCTTTTGATACCTTTATTTTAGATGCATTTGGAGCTGCGCATAGATCACACGCCTCAATTGTTAGTATGGGTAAATTTTTAGATTCTTATCAGGGACCTTTGATGCAAAAAGAAGTTGACAATCTTCAATACTTACTATCTGAAACTAAAAGTCCATATACAGTTATTCTTGGTGGAGCTAAAATTTCAGAAAAACTAAATTTAGTTAATAACTTATTACCAAAAGTTGACAATTTAATCCTTGGTGGTGGAATGTGTTTTACTTTTTTAAAAGCATTAGGTCTAAATATAGGAAGTTCACTACTTGAAGAAAATTTTATTAGTACAGCATCTAATTTAATAAATTCTAAATACGGAAAAAAAATAATACTACCAATTGATTTTGCTACCACAAAAGATATAAGTAGTAATTTAAGAATTGAAAAAGATATTCAAGATTTTGATTTTGATGATATAGGTGTAGATATTGGAAAAAAAACAGTTGAAAGATTTAAACAAACTATAAATATCTCTAAAACAATTTTTTGGAATGGACCAATGGGTATTTTTGAAAATTCTAATTTTGAATTTGGTACTAAAGAAATTACTAAATTAGTTTCAAATTCTGATTCATATACTGTTGTAGGTGGTGGAGATTCAGTTAGTGCAATTAATAAGTTTTCAACATTAGATAAATTTAATCATGTTTCTACGGGTGGTGGAGCTTCTATAGAATTTTTGGAAGGAAAAATATTACCTGGTGTTAATATTTATAAACCTCTTATAATTTAAATTTATGAAAAAAATTATTATAGGTAACTGGAAACTAAACTTAACGCATTTAGAGGGAATTCAACTTTTACAAAAAATAAATTATTCATTACAAAAAGACACTGAAGAATATGTTGAAGTAGTTTTAGCACCATCTTTTACTTCCTTAAGATCAATTCAAACTGTAATTTCAACTGATAAATTAAAAATAAAACTCTCATCACAAGATGTTTCCAGGTATTCCGAAGGTGCTTATACGGGTGAGGTAAGCGCAAACCAATTATTAAAATTATCTGTTGATTATTGCATTGTTGGTCACTCTGAAAGAAGAGAGTACTTTCATGAAACTGATGAAATTGTAAATGAGAAAGTCTTAAAACTTTTAGATTCTGAAATTGTTCCAATATTTTGTTTTGGTGAATCGTTACAAAATAGAGAACAAGGAAACTATTTAGATTATATTAAAAATCAAATTAACACTGGTTTAAAAAATGTAAGAAAAGATAAAGTAAATAAACTAGTTTTAGCTTACGAACCTATTTGGGCAATTGGAACAGGAAATGTTGCAACGATAGATAATATTATTGAAGTTTTGGAGTATGTTAAAGTATTAGTTTCCGAAAAATCATTTTTTTCTGAAGAGAATATATTATTGATTTATGGCGGTAGCGTATCTCCAGATAATGCTTCTGAAATACTAAATACTAAAATAGTTAATGGTGCTTTAGTTGGTGGGGCTTCTTTAGATTCAGATAAGTTTGTGAAAATAATAAATTCTATTTCAATATGAATCTCGTTTTTGTTAGACACGGCCAAAGTTTATGGAATTTAGAAAATAAATTTACCGGTTGGGTAGATATTGCATTATCCGAAAGAGGAATAAAAGAAGCTAAGGAAGCTGGAAAAGTTTTAAAAAAGGAAGATTTTTATCCAGATTTATGTTTCACATCGTATTTACTTAGATCTATACACACTAGTCAATTAATTTTAAATTCTTATGAAAAAACAGAAATTGAAAATATACAAATTAAAAAACTATGGCAGTTGAATGAAAGACACTACGGAGCCTTGCAAGGTTTAGATAAAAAAGAAACAGCAAAAAAATATGGTGAAAACCAAGTACATCAATGGAGAAGAGGGTATGATATTAAACCGCCTCTGATAAAACAAGGTGATAAGTTTGACCCAAATATTGATTCTTTATATTCTGAAATCAACGAACAACTTCCTACTGGAGAATCACTTCATGATGTAGTGCTAAGAATAGAAAAAACTCTTAATGATTTAATTGAATATTCTAAAAGCAATAAAGTATTAGTTGTTGCTCATGGTAACAGTATTCGAGCTATGGTTAAGTTATTAGATAATTTGAGCAATGATCAAATTGTAGATGTAAACATACCAACAGGCATTCCTTTAGCATATAGCGTCTCATTTAATGATATTGAAAAAATTGGGTATGTGGGAAATCAAAGTAGAATTGAAGAACTTCAAAAAGAAGTAGAATTACAATCAAAATTAAGCAAAGATGAAGGCTAATATTTAATTATGGATACTTTAACAGCTGTTCTTATAGTAGTTCACATTTTAGTTTCAATTGCTTTAGTTGCATTAGTATTGTTAAACAGTGGTAAAGGCGGTGGTCTTTCGGATATGCTTGGTGGGCCAGGTTCTACTGGAAACATTGGGCAAACATTAGCTGAAAGAAACTTATCTAGAATTACAGCTTTTGTAGCAATTTTATTTGCAGTAACAACATTGACACTTTTTTGGTTTCTTGACTGATTTTGCGCGGGTGGCGGAACTGGTAGACGCGCAGGATTAAGGATCCTGTGGGATAAAACCCGTGGAGGTTCGAGTCCTCTTCCGCGCACAAATATGAGTAAAGTAAAAACAATTGCAATCGTAAACGATCCAAAGGTAACTTTAGGTTCTCTTCCTGATGAAATTGAATTAGTTTATGCATGGGAATTAAATTGGAATGCTCTTACTAATAAGAACGATTATATAGTCCTAGGTGGTCATATGGGAGCATATGATGAAAACGAATATCAATATTTAGTAAGTGAAAAAAAATGGTTAAGTGAAGCTGTAAACTCAGGATATAAAGTACTAGGAATATGCCTAGGTTCACAGTTAATAGCTGATTCTCTAGGTGGAAAAGCTTATCTTTCAAAAAATATAGAATTTGGTTTTAAAAATTTAGATTTTATTAGTAAAAATTTTTTATTTGATCCATTTAGTTCAATCAAAGTATTTACATGGCATAGAGATACATTCAATATACCAAATAAAGCTGAATTAGTTGCTAAGACAGAATTTCCTCAAATTTTTACATTAAAAAATTCAGTTTCATTACAATTTCACCCTGAAATAAATTTAGAACTATTTGATTCATGGTATTCTTCTGAACAATCTAAAGTTGATTTGAAATTATTTGATGTCGAATCAGAAAGAAGCTATTTAAAATCAAACGAAAAGATCATTTCTAATGCCGTAAATGAGTTTTTTTCTTTGTGGAAGAGAATATAATTTAAAGACTTTCAATATAATTATTTAATATAAAAAATCTTTTCATTGTATCTTTTTCGTTTAAAATCTTTTCTCTAATCTCAAAATCTAAAGGTGAATTTATACAAAGATCCCAAATCTTGTTAATCCTACTTTTGTAGCTATCTAAAAAAATAGGTAAATTTAAATCTAAACCTTGCTCTATTAATTGAGCTGTTTTATTTATTATTTTTTTTTCTAGATATTGAATTTCTTCCTCAGTAGGGGGTATACCTATGTTTAAATATTCTTCACACTTTGCAATTGGATATTCAATATTTAAATTTATGTCATTTATTAAAAATAACTTTTTACATTCTATAACAACTATTTGTTCAGCATTTTCTATATCTTTAAAAT
>Ga0222715_10000107_pt1 | contig 83794 bp, 104 predicted proteins | sample C33_9DmetaG_FD_165056 | JGI IMG/M metagenome (GOLD analysis project Ga0222715, IMG submission 165056) | Estuarine water microbial communities from San Francisco Bay, California, United States - C33_9D | ecosystem: Environmental > Aquatic > Marine > Unclassified | place: USA: California...
TGAGCAGCTTACTCAGCGTATTTCTCTCTGTATTGAGTCCACCGTGAAGGAGCTCATCCCAGTTCAGCAGATTCTTCAGACCTATATGTCTCAAGAGACTCGTGACATTGACCTTGATGGCGAGATTCAAGACACCGAGGATCCAGATGTGTTTGATGGTCCCGGTGACGGCGAGACCCAAGAGCCAGAGCCTCTTCCAGAGTCCGAGCCTCTTCCCGAAAATGAACCCATGATGGGTGCGGAGGAACAGGTTCAACCCACTGGTCTAGAGAACGAGTTCAAGACTGTTCCAGGTGTTCAGGCTCCAGAGCCAGAGATGGAGCCAGAGCCCGTGGCTGAATCTGAACCCACCTTTGGGGCTCCCCCACCTCAGGCCGCGGAGGAAGAAGATGATGGTGTTCTCTTTGGTGACGCACCAGATCATCGTGTAAAAAAAACTGCGTATAATTAAATGGAGTTATCCGACTATCTCAGAGATCCAATGAGCGCTGCTCTCATAGCTGCGGCTATCACCGCTGGTTACATTCACGTCAAGGCTCAACTTAACAACGAGGGTAAGTTGGAACTTAACAAGTACACCAAGCCAGCTGCACTTAATGCTATTCTTGTGTTCTTCATCGTGTCTAATGGCCTAGGTCAAAAAGAAGCGATTTCTAGTGAACCTTTTTAAACTTAAAGATTACGCGTATATTATAAGAAAATGGCATCCGTCACTGCGTTTAATGACATGCTCTCCCAATTTCTTGTGGAATTGCACAAGACTTTTCCAGATGAAAAAGGTATCAAGAAGATGACTACTTCTTTTGAGGTGATTAAGCAGTCCAACCCCCGTCTTATTGTTGATGGTTTCATGAAGGGTGTGACTCCCTACGCGGATAAGATTTCCGCAAAGGATGAGTCCTTCCTACTTGAAGAGATTGAGAAGATTGACTTCCTAAAGGATCTCAACATCAAGAGTTATTGGTCTCGTATGTCCGCTAACACACAAGCCGCAACCTGGCAGTATCTTCAGACCCTATACATGCTTGGTACTACTATCAACGCTATTCCAGCTGATACTCTTGCTCAGATTGAGAATATCGCCAAGGGTGTTGCGGACAAGATGCAGACCGATGGTGGTGAGCTTGACCAAGATGCTCTCATGCAGATGATGAGTGGCATGCTTGGTGGTATGGGTAAAAAATAAACCTCAAGGTATATTAAATGAAGGCTTGGTTTGACGATCCTCAGCAACTCTTTAGATCTGACAAGGTTTTACAATTCTGGCCAAACAATGAACAAACTCCAGAAGACCGAATTAACGCCTCTTCTCGTTTTATAATTTATGCGTGCTGTATTATTTATCTTACCCGCCGCGATCCAAGGATCTTTGTCCTTGGTAGTACCATTTTGGGTGTTCTTTATGTTATGTATAAATCTAAGATGGTGAAGGAGGGGTATGGTTTCAGTGCGAGTGGTGATGAGCGGGGGTGTCAGATGCCAACCCCAGACAACCCAATGGGTAACGTGCTCATGACGGATTACACAGACGCACCTAACCGCCTTGAAGCCTGTTACTACCCAACCGTTAAGCCATTCGTTAAGTCCTACCTAGACGATCGCATTCCATATGACGCTGGGAGATCCCGTTCGGCACTCCCAGAGAGACAGCGTGCCGCGGCTGCTCGTCAGTTTGTGACTGCCCCAGTCTCTAAAATTCCAGGCGATCAGACCGCTTTCGCGGAGTGGTGCTATGGTTCTAAGAATGCTCCCACTTGCAGAACTCATCCAGAGTTGTGCAACCCAAATGCTAGGGGTGTTCAATTAGAGGCTTTTGCGGGTCTTGATCCTGCCGGTGATAGCCGAGTTTCTCATAGGGGGCACGGAATTGCTCCAGCTTAGTTTTATAAATATTCTCACGTAATAGTAAATATGGCATACCAATTACAACCTGGTCTTGCAATAGTTCAAAATGCGGGCGCTCTCCCATCTGTGAAAGCCACTGAGGAAGTTTTCGTCTACCCTCAGCCCAGTACCCTTAACTACTGCTGTCGTCCAAACACTATGCTCTACGGAACTGCACCCTACATGGCCGGTAAGGGTTCCCCAGCGCAATTCATTGATGTGAGCGATCAACTTCGCCCACAATCCACCACTCGTTTCAACAAGGTTATTGTTCCTACCCACGAGCGCAACCTCTTCCCTCTCACCAACATGGAGTGCAAGGTGCCTCTTCGTACCCTAACCTATGAACCAATGAGTACTCGCGCGGAACTCCAGAACGGCCTCTTTCACCAAAGATACGCTAATAAAAATGTTACTAAAAAATAAGAATGGCGGATCCCATTTCACTCGCAGCTATTGCTGGTTTAGTTTTTGCTGGTAGATCGTTGAGTACCAAGACCGAACCAGAGCCAGTTCAGAAGGTTGAAACGATCACTCCACAGCAGCCACAAGAACCCCAAATTACTTATGACAATGATGTTCCCGAATTTATTGAACGCGATTTTGAACCACGTGTTGACATTCCACAAAAGATGGAGATGGAAAGCTTTGCTGACATTAGCTATCAACAGAGGAGCGGTGGTCAAGAGATTCTCAACATGAGAAACCGTATGTATGACACTGGTCGTATGAACAACCTCTCCCCAATTGAGAAGCAAATGGTTGGCCCAGGTCTTGGTGTCGGTGCTGACACTCCAGCGAGTGGTGGTTACCAACAGATGTTCCGTGTGAACCCTATCAACGTGGGTGAGTACAGGCTCACTACACTTCCAGGACGCTCCGGTCCAGCCGCGGATGTCACTGGTGGTCGCTCCGCTCTCGTTGGTCAATTGACCCACAACAAACCTGAGACTACTGCTCACCTTCCTTCCCGCCTTCCACCTACCGCGGGACGTGCTCAGGGTATGTCAGGTGCAATTCCAAGAGCCAGTCATCAGAAGACTATGAGAACCACTAACCGTTCCGAGACTGGCCACCGCGCAGATGGCCTCGGTTTCAACGGAGCGAAGCGTTTCGTCTCGGCTCAGACCATGCCACAGGACCCCACTCGTTTCAAGAGCGATCGCAACGACCAACAGTTTGCCCACTACAGCCACGCGGCTCCAGGTATTACCAACTTCAGTGGTGCCTACTCGACCAGTGCGGCTGCTCAGATTACTACGAAGAACAATGAGGAGTTGATGAAGTATGGTTTCCGTCCAGAGGATCGTCGTGGTAAGGCTAACCGTATGGGTAACAAGGGTCGTATGAACGTGAGAGAGAGTGCCCTCAAGCAAGGTGGTGCGTTGACGGCTGTTCGTACCGATACTTCCCGTATTGACGGTCGTGTAAATGCTGCAAACGGTGGTTGGACACAAAACTACCAGCAGAAGCCATTCCATCAGTTCAACGCCTACAAGGGCAACGAGAACCCATACGCGCGCGACTTGGGTGTCGCGAAGAGGCAGCTCCAGAACAACCCATTGGCGCACAGTTTATGTTAATAATTTTGGTTATAGATAAAAACATTCATTAAAATATTGTGCCTATATTTTAATGAAGGTTCACACCCTTGATATAGATAGTAGTGAGAGAGATACAAATGTATATGCTTACGCTAACAATTATACTGTGACTCTCAAAGAACCTATTTATGATGTTACACAAATAAAACTGGTGTCTGCGCGTATTCCAACACCACAATTGACTACATGCGCTACGAATAAGACATTTAGCATTTACGATTCTGGTGCACCGGATGATCTTATTGAAGTTAGTTTAAATGAAACGAATTATGCAGATGGTGATGCACTCGCTACAGATCTTGATACTCTCATGCAACCACCATTGACATGTATAGATCAGGTTGTCTTTGACTCAGATACCCAAGCTCTTACATTCTCTAATACACATGGTGGGTCTAGCAACACTTTTACATTTAAGTTTTTTGATGGTACAAACGGGTACCTGAGTAACGTGGCTCTCACAACACCTCATCAAGTTATGGGTTTCTCGTCAAAAAATCCAGTGGTGAGTGATAGTATTGTGTCTGGTGCTATCAATCTGGAAGGTCCAAACTCCCTTATTCTTCGTATGACATCTGGCTCGGATGAGTTTACGAAGACTGTGTACTCTGTGACACCATTCTACACGGGACACATCCTTCTAAATGGCACAGATATGATTAATTTTCATGGTGCAGACGATCCACTCACTCACGAATTCTACAAGGGACCACAAAAGTACATCAAGTATATCAAACTGGAGTTCTTTTACATGAGTCATGGCCGCCTCGTTCCATATGATTTCAGAAATCAAGATCACATTTTGAAATTCGAAATCACGTGCTCTACAGACAAGTTAGAAGGTCTACCAAAGGTTCCCTTGGAAGTTGTTGAGAAGGAGTTGCCGCCACCAATAAACATTCCAGAAATTGTTGAGGATGTTTATAAGTGGAAAATGGAATACATTTCCATTGGTATTATCGTATTCGTCGGTCTAGTTCTTCTGAGTCTCATGAAGCGCAAGCCAAAACTTAGCGGGTAATCGCGAAGACAGGCTGGGCAGGCTTAGAGACACGAGTGGAGATGTTAGAGATGATCATGTAGACCGCGATGGAAAGGAGGGTGGTGAGGACCGCGGTGAGGGTGTACTGAGTACCACCGTTCTTGGGCACCTTAATCACCTGCTGGATGAACCAGCGGACGAGGTCCATCCACGACATGGCAGCCGCGAAGGAGAAACCCGCGACGATAGAGTTGAGGGACTGGGTCTCGAGCTCCTGAGAGACGAGGTTAACGGTCTTAAGCGCTTGAGCGGTCATGTCAGACATTGTGAGTTTTTATAACATATGTATAGAAAATATTATTCGGGTAACAACTCTTCCTTCTCTACTAACTTTTTATATTTGGGTCGCCTGACAACCGATGACTTGGCAAATATTTGTTCTTCACCATCGGAATCTCCATCAGTGCTGGATTCAGAATCGTCATCATTTGTCACATGAAATGATTTGTATTCAGAAATCGTCCACCCCTCCGGCTCCGATGTACTCATTACTATTAATAGCATTTTTTAACATGTATTCTGTCGGATTTTGGGGAACCCAAGTATCCCACCGATCAACAGCCTCATTGACTTGGTTAAAAATGGGATCAGTGCCTGAATACCTAACAAACTCCGGGCAATCCTCGGGTTCAACATCTTCTTCACCCTCTTCCATCTCTTCTTCGGTCAACTCCCGTTCGTAAATTTCGGGCATCGTTGAACCAATAGTTTCACCAACTTTATACATAGCACAGTACTTCATCGCATATTCCATATCTTCTGGAAGAATTGTATCTCTTCCACAAGCTTTGGTATATTCGGCTGAAAGTAGGGTAGCCTTTTCTATGATGGGTAGAAGAATGTTGGTCATCGTCTCAATATACTGTTCTAACATTCCACCCCCCGCATCACCGAAGCCAGTTTGCATATTCATCTTTAGTATTTAACGTCAAAAAGAGTTCGGGCAGTTCCCTCACCAACACGAAGAATGTTGTGGCTGAGTGCGTATACTCTCAATTGTCTTGCATAATCTACACAAGGTGTCAGACTTAGGTTTAGGATTTGCTCCTTTACGAGGCTGAAATTGATTTGTCCGGTTGGGTACCATTTCTCGGGTTCTAGAGCAAAACTATAGGAATAGAATCTCCTTATGAGCTGTGTCTTGGAGTGATGAATAGCAGCCTGCACAGCTTTAAGAAAGATGACATTCCCCGTCTCTTGAGTGATGATTGGTTGACCATCTAGATCAAGTGTGAGATAGTCCAAGTTTTCGTACAAAATGTACTTTCCACCTGTATCAGCCAATGTATTGTCGTAATCAAATGGAGTTATGAATTCACCTTCAGCTGTCCCTGTATCACCCTGTCTCTGAATCACAAAATAGAGTTCCCTGACAGGATTTACAAAGTCTAATTTGAAGTTACCTTCTTGTGCGCCTTGAGCAATATCAAAAACATTTTGTTGAACTTGAGTTATGATGTAATCCTTCTTCTCAGTCTCAAGTTTGATTCGGTCACATGGTTCAAGAAAGACAACTTCCGCACAAAGTCTATAATCTTTTAGGTGAATTGTCCCAGGTGTCACAGGTTGAAGTGAACCATCCGAACCCTTAATTATGAGATGATCATGGTCACGAAGTTTAATCTCAACTTCAACTTCTTGGTTTTTGATGGCACAGAGGGGCACCGCCAGTTCTGGATTATTGTAAAAGTAAAAGGGTAGGTCCACAAAGAATTCATCCTCTGTATCCGCTGTACCAATCACACCCAAAATGTCTTTATCAGAAACCCTAGTTGAAACAGTTCGCTCTGGATACTTTCCGATGAGTTCCTTGAGGGCCCTCTGTTTTGTTTGAGTGACATTATGTTCTGTGTAAATCTGAAGATAATCACTTGGTAATCGTTGAATAACCTTCCCACCAATAATGAGATCAGCATATTCAATGAGAGCGTGACCTATGGATTCTATGAATCTAGGATCGTCATAAATCACTGTAGAGATTGTGGGCAACTTCATCTTCACACTGAGTGTTGTCAGTAAGTCACCCGTATTTTGAGCAATTCTAAACCTCGCTTTACCTCCAAAATCTACTGGATTTTCTGAATCTATATTCACATATTCTCTTGCAAAGTTTGTATGTTTTCTAAAACTTTGCAAAAAGTATGTATAGTCTGGATTCATCGTGAAGAACCTATCTTGGGCTCCAGATGCTAAAAGCTGAACACGACCAGCCATTACTACTATAACAATCTAAAATTTTAAACCTGCTAAACCACCACTCACGCGAAGTATATTATAATTGATTGCGTAGACTCGGGTATTATTGTTGTCAACTGCGTTGATAGGATCAATTTGAATTGTAAGAACTTTGTGGAATATACGACTCATGTTCACTTGTCCAGTTGGATAATACACTTCCGGATTTAAAGCAAAACTATACATACCAAACTCAGACTGTCTGTAGTTTGTACCAGCTACATACTCAGGAGGACTTATGTAGTGCTTAAGTGCCTGTTCGTACACCAGAAACTTATGATCTCTGTCAAACACAATCTCGTTGTTGAACTTCAACTTAACGTTTAGAATCTTATTGTACCGATTTGGATGATTGTCTCTCACCGCTTCTTCCGATTGTGAAACAAAGAAAAGTTCCCTCACTGGATGAGAAAAGTTGAGCATGACAGATTTAGTATTCTCACCGGGTTTCATCACAAACTTAGACAATTGAACTTGTGTGATGACATAGTCAATAGGTCTAGTCATGAGGTACCTACGTTCACTATCTGTGAGAAATGCAAACTCTGTGTCTATAGAACACTTGAGTAGATCAGCTGAAACACCCACAGACGCACCACCCTCAATAAGTTCTGTGAGAGGTCTCAACTTGATTTTAACTTCAACGAGTTGTTTTGTGAGTGCACACGTTGGTATGGCAAGACTTGGGTTGCGGTAGAAGTAAAAGGGGAGGTCCATAAAATAGGTGTAGTTACCGGTGTAAGCGATCGTTTGACCATGGCTATTTAAGAAATATACTGTCTGGTCAGTGTCATCATCCGTATTGTGAAGCTGCTGATGCATGTAAATATACTCTCCGGTCAACTTTTCAATAGTTTGTCCACCTATGAGAAGCTCAGCACTCTCCACCAGGTGTGAAATGACAGATGGACACCATTCGTCACCCCCAGGTGAGGGATCACTCAATGTGACTTTTAGTGTCATATTTCTGATGACATCACCTTTGTCATTTGGTATTCTATAGTGTAGATTCTTACCAAAATCTAAATCGGCTCCATCAAATTGAGTTTCAACATAATCTATGGCAAACTTTGTGTGTCTCCTAAAGTTCATCAGGAAATACGAAAACTGTGGATCTCCTGTGAGCCATTGGTCTTGGACTCCAGTGGCGGCAAGTCTCAAGCGACCTGACATTCCTATAGTATGTGAGTAAAATTTTGTTAAATAAAACGGAACACTACTGTAGAATGAACCTTCAGTTGAAGAAATTCAAACCTGAGACGATATCGGATGACAGGGTTTGTGTATTTATTGGAAAGCGTAATACCGGTAAGTCAACCCTAGTCAAGGATATCATGTATCACAAGAAACACCTCCCAGCTGGTATAGTACTCTCAGGAACAGAGGAAGGTAACCATTTCTATTCAGATTTTATACCAGATCTATTTATCTATGGTGACTACGACAGAGATGCTATAGAGAGAGTCATGGCTAGACAAAGAAAATTAGTAGGTGCGGGTAAAACAAATTGTGGTGCGTTCATGCTTCTTGACGATTGTATGTACGACTCAAAGTTTCTCAAAGATACATGTATCCGACAGTGTTTTATGAATGGTCGTCACTGGAAGATCTTCTTTATGCTAACTATGCAGTATGTCATGGATTTACCACCAGCATTACGAGCTAATGTTGATTACGTATTTATACTCCGGGAAAATATCATACAAAATAGGGAAAAGCTTTATAAATCATTCTTCGGTATATTTCCATCATTTGACATGTTTTGTAAAGTGATGGATGCTTGTACAGAAAACTATGAGTGCCTCGTGTTAGACAATACCGTAAAATCTAACAGGATACAGGATTGTGTCTTCTGGTACAAAGCGACTGTGAGAAAGGGGTTTAGAGTTGGAAGTCCAGACCTCTGGAGACTTCATAAAAAGATGTTTAATCCCAAATATCTTCAACAGAAAGAAGAAGATGCCAAGAAGGCTACCAAAAAGACAAATCTGAAGATTACGAAGACGAAATGATGAACAGATATTCTGTAACTTTAGTAGAACGATTCTTTAAATTACGGCTACCCCTGTAAGCGTTGTAGTCAATTTCAATTTTTTCATACTTGTATGGTTTAAGTATATCTTCCCAGTCAGTGGGAGTGATAAAACCTTCATTATTATAAGACACTAAGGTATGTTTAGCTTTTTCGGTAGCTAGTTTTAAGGTAAGTTCCATGGCATCTCTAATCTTGTTTTTATAATTATACTGACTTCTGTTCCAGTCTCCAGGGATACCTGATACATCTGAAAGTGTATGAGGTCTCTCATTAGCACAAATTAAGTTTAACATGAAATAATTAGATCCATATGGATGTTGATTATAAGGTGGATCTAGATAAATCAGATCAACTTTAGGTAGTTCTCTCAAAAAATCACATGCATCTCGTCTATGTACATGAACACTCCTACCTGGTTGAAGCCATATGGGTGATTCAATCTCAATTCGTTTAGTGATTCTATCTACAGCATTACCACCTTTACCACCCCAGCCACCTTTATGAAAACCTTTAAACACACCTGATGTATTCGTGTGAATACTCGCCTTTACGAGAAGCGGTCCGAGACAGTATTGTTTTAAACGCTCAGGAACATTTTTTTCGATATAATCAATCATACCATCGATTCTTCGTGCATTCTCAGGAGTGTAAAAACATCGATCACATGTATCATTTGGAGAGTAAAGTTCGGTGATTAGACCGACTTTATCAGAACAATTATTAAGAGCTTTTATATGTTCATCAATTTCTTCCTGGTCAGCCCAAGAAGGTGTCACGAGAAAACATTTAGACAGAACTTCACAATACTTCTCAAGATCATTCACATGTAATTCATCACAATGTGTTAGCAGCATTCTTGAAACAACACCAGAACCAACGAACGCATCGGCACATGATTTAGGATCGAGTTTCTTTACAACGTTTTCTATCGTGTCAACCAACTTTCTCTTATTACCTATGTATGTTATCATAGGTTGTTGAACATAATTTGTCATCGCTATTGTGATAGAGTATGATTTCCTTAAGTGCTTGCTTAGCAACGTGTTTCATAATCTCCATACGTTCATTTGGTGTCCACATCGAACTTTTATTAGGAAACTCATCGTACTTATGTGTCTTAACACAAAAAGTTGCAAACTCCCGATTGATATCTTTCTTCACATCAATTTTCTCTGTCATTTTAGGTACGTCAAAACTAGAATCCTTGGTCATTTCCCATACAATTGGTTTCTTTCCAAAGTTTGAAAGGGGGCCAATTCTGTGTATAATACTTTCACTGCTATGAAAATCACAACCGGCAATAAATACCAAATATGGGGAGATTGGAAGATCTTTAAAAAGATGCCAGGATGCATTTAGATTTTTGAATACCCTTTCTATGGCATTTCCTGTTCCTTGTTTTTTCAAGCCCTGAGAATACCTTAAATCGTTTGTACCCTGATACTTGTCTTCAACTATCATGAAGCAATATTTACACGCGCCAATGTTTATGAAAAATAGACCACCATCTGGGCTCATAAAACATTTATCATTTTCATAATCTTTGACTACATCTGAAACTTTTATAGACTTTTGCCAGTGAAACGTAGCATTTATACCAAGTCGTTGTATATACTCAGAGCAAAAGTTCTTGAAATTATTCAGGATACAATTCAGTGTGTATTCAGATTCTTTACACACTCCAGATGCAATTGATGACCCAAGATGAATTGTTTTTAAGTGCGACATGGATTTTTGTATCTAAGCGCGTAACTTAGGTATTCCAAAAACATATGAGTATATCAGATGTCTACTGATATAAATACTCTCAATCTCGCCGACAACGGTGATGGAATGGTACCCCTCAATGACAATCCTACGGCAAACTTTGTCAACAACCAGCCTTCCCCACCTATGCCACCTCCAAACCGCGAAGCGTTTTCGCAACCCGAAAAAAATGTGAGTCAAAGTAAAGAGACGACGACGATGGATTCTACTCCTATTAACGATATTATGATGGAACCCCCAATGATGATGGACGAGCCCAAAATGCAAAGTGTGCAGATGGCTGCTCCCAACCCTCAGGGTGCTTACGCTGCCCCTCAGGCGCAGCAGGCCAAGCCAGAGAGCAAGAACCCTCTCAACCTTACCGATGATCAGATGATTGCTCTCGTTGCGGGTGCTGCCGCTGCCCTCGCAGTGTCCAAGCCTGTGCAAGACAAGTTGGTGACTACTATTCCCAAGTTCCTTAACGAACAGGGGAGTAGAAGTATGGTTGGTCTTGCGTCTACCGGTTTAGTTGCGGCGATTGTCTTTTACTTTGTGAAGGACTACGTCGTAAAGCCCTAAACATTAGAAGTGGATTCCCAACCCATATTAGAATAGATTGATTTATCTAATCCTGAATAATAGGTAATTAAAGCTCCCAAGGACAACATCCCCATGAGCAAGGCATTCGTCTTAAGTGTCTTGCCCTTGTCGGTCCCGTATTCTTTCAGATCCTCTGCAGTCTTCTTGAATAATCTGTTAAAAACGTAGGTAAGAACCAGAGCAATCACACTGGTAGCCAAAAAGAATTGGCGATCCACCGCGAGTTGTGGAACACGGCCCACCATCATGTGGAACACGTTGGGGATCACAACGGTTAACCACACCAAGTTTAGGTAGTAGTTGTTAAATATGTTTGGCACCTGGGTAACACCATAAATAGCAACCCAGTATCCGATCGCAACTAATAACACATTCAATGGTGTCTTCATTTGATATGTGTGGAGATTATTTATCCTGTATATGCTGGCCACAGAACTTTGTCTTCTCTGGTATCTTCTCATAGATACCGAGGTCCACGCATATGTCACGAAGTTCTATGTAATTTTCCCAGTATTGATCCGAGTGAGAATACTCTTCAACAGTACAATGAGCCAACTCGTGAATGAGGACATGGAAAATTTCATTCGGGGAACCACCTAGGCACACAACAATCTCATCACCCTTGTTAGTGTTGTAACCCACGGTGCCATTCATCGTAGTCACACCAGTGATGGGAATACATCTTCGTAACATATGAAACTTTTGATGATCTGTGTCGGCGATGTGCTTCCTGAGAATTTCGTACTTCTCTTTGATTTCAACGAGTTCTTGTGGTTCTTGGGTGATGGCAAGTATATACGCATTTATGAGGAGGAGTATAATGAATGTGATCATCTCTTATATACAAATATAAATTTACTATACAGTTCCGAAATTGGATTACCCGTCAGACCCTCCCACAACTCCAACTTAAATCCCAACTCTTCAAGGTGTGTCACGAGGAGATCCTTGTATGCTACGGGTTCTGCTCTAGGTCCATCTGCATAGAAAGGTGTGTCAACCAAGTTTACAAACAACTTTTCACCAAATCCCCCATTTCCGTGATCTTTCATCAAGAAAAAGTTACCCGCGTCATCTTTGAGGGGTGTTCTAAGTATGATCTTCTCAGAGTCCGGGATGATTCCAATGAGACGTGCACCAGGTTTCATCCTCTTTTTGATTTCCCTAATTGATGTGAAAAACTTTTCCTTTGTTTCAAAAATATAGTGAAGTGAAAAGTTGTAACAGAGAATGTCATACTTTCTGTTTGGGCAGTTGTGTATGTCACCCTCGTAGAAGTTCACCCTCATGTGCATATTCTTGGCACGTGACTTGGCCTCCACAAGGGCTTCTGGCTCTGGGTCACACATACTCATATTAGCTCCACATTTGTGCCACTTCTGTAAGTCACCACCAAAACCACAACCAACATCTAGGATCTGATCACCATCCCGAGTCACAGATTGGATCAGTTCCCTTTTGGCATTGTTATGGTTTTTTCGGATTTCCTCCATCTTGTGATTTTTACGTTTTATTTCTTTTACTTAGGTTTAAGGTAATTTGAGTTCAATGTCTTCTAACGAGATTGAAGATGATGGTAACCAGTTAAATAAATAGTAATGAACACCAGAACTTCCCATAAGAAACTTCTGCTTCTCTAGATTTGGTACACACTGACCAATATCTAAAGTAGTAAACATATCATAGCCCAAGTTTTTGGCGATGAGGAATGCATCGTTATATACATCCCCAACCATGTAAAATGAATATGCCTGTTTGATCACATATGATCCATCTTTCTTCGTATTTGGTATATCGTAGAAAGAGATGAATGTATTGTCTGAATCGTTTATATACGAATTAGCTGGAAGTATCCAATGCTTTACCCATAGTTTGTCAATGACTGGAGCAATTTTAAATTGTTTGAAATGATTCTGTAAAATCTTTGTAACTCTCGGAATATCTTTACTTTGCATCTTTCTAAATTGAGAAGTTCCATGAACTTCAAGATACTTTTGTTTTGTTTTGTTTTGAACTTTATAAAATCCAATGTCTGAAAGTTTTTTAATATTGAGGATGCGGTGCCAAGATGTTGATTTTACTAGGGGTGTAGGTATTTTAGTAACAGCTGTATATACGGCTTGCCATATACCCTTTGTATTGGCAATTCGTTTCATCTCACTTATAAGAAGTGGTGCAAATCCCAAAGTTCTATATTTATCATGAACACACAGAAAGTTGATTTGAACCATTTTCAGAACATCATCACATACACGTATTTTGTTAGGAACACTGGATATGAATCCAATGAGTTCTTGGGTCTCATCATGGACAATAGCCCTATTTTCATAACCGGATGACTCAGCTGCCCATTTAAGGGTCTCAAGTGAATACTTAAGTCTATTTGTTTCACCTGCTAGATAATATTCATTTAATAATGGGTGGACTTCTTCAACTGAACACACTTTCCACGAGAATCCATCGGGAAGTTTAATGGGTTCTTCTACGACCTTCTTTTCCTTCTCAATCTCTCGCCCTTTTTCATAATTGAGACCTTCTTGTGGTACGGGTTGCTTATCCCAAAAGGTTCTCATTGCTATCTTAGCATATAATTCTTTTAAGCAGGCTTAAAGTTTTGACGACTACGTAGTATATAATATGTCTCTTGAACAGGATTACACCACCGTACCCGGTCAGCTCTACGCGTGCCTCTCTGTCGTAGGCCCAGAGGCTCCCCAAAAGAATGATAAGTTTGGTATCAAGATTCGTGGTGCTTTTGCCTCTCGTGACGAGGCTGCAGCTCACGCCAAGCGCCTTCAGAAGGAGGATTCCACTTTTGACATCTATGTCGTTGACATGTACAAGTGGCTTCTCATCCCACCCGATCCTCTAAAGATTGAGGATGTGCATTACAATAACGAGAAGCTTGAGGAGATCATGACTGGTTACAAGGAGAATCAGGCTGAGGCTACTCGCCTCTTCAACGAGCGCAAGAGGGATATGATGGAGTCAAAGAACTTCCTCAAGCCCGGTGATGAGAACTCCAAGTTTTACACCAAGCCCGATGAGGCACCCGTCAGTCACCCAGCTGATGTTATTGAGCGTCTCAAGAAGGAGAAGCCTGACGCTCCAATGGAGGACCTTGTCAAGGAGGCTGATGAGATTGTCGCTAAGGAGGTTGAGGAGCGACGTAAGAAGCGTGAGGCTGCGGAGGCTGCGGCTGACGCGGAATCTTCTACTAACGGTACTATCAAGGAGTCTGAGGAGGAGGGTGAGCCCGAGGTTGAGTCCAAAAAGTAAGTAAGATATGTCATAAAAAATATCCACATAAAATAAACAAAATGTGGAAAATAGTTGTTACCATTATTTTGACGAGTGTATTCTTCGTTTTGTTTTTTGAACCGTATTTAAAAATCAGTGCTGATATCAATTCAAAAAACAAAGTGAGTACAACGAAAGGTTTTATTGAAGATACCAGGGATGCATTCATAATGCCAAGGTATCCTACACAGGTGATGGATCGTGATATAACGGGTGAATTACAACCTGTATATGGTGATATCGGAACTTTCGTACCATATTCAACCGATGATCATTGGATCAGTGGTTTCGAATACGAAAAGTAATTAAGCGTATTTAAGAATTACAGGCTGCATAGTTTTACCCATGAAAAAACCCAATAAAAATACTGCAAAGGCTATAATCCAAGTGTTTTTGTCAATATTAGATAAAAAATCATTCTTTTCCATTTGTTGAAATTGTTGAGGAGGATACATCATTTCAGAAGGATGAGGGTAGTACGATTGGTCCTGAATCATGTGATCATTTATAGGTGTACTGTCTTCATGTTTCTCTTCATTTTTATTAAGTGGATCCATGGTCGGGTCGTAATCAATTGGATTTCCTATGTCAGTCTCCATTTTTTATATAGACTTTGTTTTTTTTAAGCGTCTTCTTCCTCACTTTCCTCATCATCGTCTACGATGAAATCCTTGAGACTACCCTCATCCTCATCTTCTTCACTCTCTTCGTCCGAATAAATCTCCTCATCAGTGTCAATATCAGATCCAATATCAGAATCATGTTCTTCAATCGTGTAATCATCTTCTAAAACAGTTTCTTCTGGAGCATAGAAATCAGGCTTCTTTATCTGTCTACCGGTGCGCGTACGTGTTTGTACCATTATATAGATAAAGACTCTTGCTTTTTAAGTATCTTTTGGTAAAATTGATCCCTAAACTCAATATCTGTATGTAAAGCGAGTTCTTCTAGCGTATCCTGTGCCATTCTAATATTACCGTCCCTCATATACTTTAAATACTCTTTATATAACTTTGGATGGACACCTGAATATACATGAAACTCGTCAACAGCATTTGGTAACTTTACATCTCCAATGAGTTTGGATGCTAAAAACACTGTAACACCAATTAGAACGATAGCCATTCTTCTATTAGTGGGGGTCTATTTTTTTTCAGGTGGTCTGAGTGCTTCTTTGACACTTCCACTAAGTTCATACGTTCTTGCATTACTTTTTTTACAAATGGGACATTTTTGTGTTATTTTAGTTCCCTTGATCACATATGACATTGTAGAACCTTCGTGATCACCTCTGATGGTCTCACAATGTGTCACAGTTGTGAGGACTGTAAAGGTATTTTTCTGCTGTGTGATGCTCACAACTCTTGTGTCTTCTGGACACTTCATACATCTATGCATGAATGATTCCAGAGGAGTTTTCACATCAGATTGTTTAATCTGAGGCTTTTCTTCAAACTTTTTAATTTCCGGACACTTCTTTAGCTCTTCCTTTTTAGGATACAAACGCTCAACTATTTTGGTTGGCAATTGGTGTTTACGACCATAAAAGTCTTTGCAAAAACCATCCCTCCGACCCCTAACAGTCTCGCATCTACAGAAACACTTTTGGGCAATCACAGATCCACTGATATGGAACCACACATGATTAGAGCTGTGAGGTCTCTTTAGATTTTCACAATATTTAGAATTTGTTCCAACCAGGTATGTCTCTTTGTGTTTGAATAGTTTTGTCACCACAGATGTACGCTGCCCCTCCATATTCTTTTGAATGAAGTCTTCAATGAACCCCTGAAGTTCTTCGTTTTGCACCTCATCCTTAGTCTGGGCATCTGTAAAAGTACCCTCCTTAATCACTTTAGAGGGAGGTTCCACTGTGATGTGTTGTGGTTCATTTGTTCTGATTGCAGACATCTTAAGAATATCAACATTGGGTTGTTGATCAATCTTAAGGAGAGTGCTGAGTGGTCCATGTTTGTATATGAACACGGGAAGGTAGGCGACTTGCACCGCCTTTCCCAGTCCACCACACCCCTCACATCCTTGTCCACCACATTGGTGGTGCTTGGCCATCTTATGGGACCATGGCATACGAAAGCCACTTCCCTTGGACTTTCTTCTGATGTCCCCATAGACAGAAGAATCCACAATCTCATTCCAATCTACAGATCCTTTAGCTTTTGAGAGTGCCACAAGAATGTGTTCCCTCAATGCAAGGGCCGAAGCCTGATCTACGACATATCCCGACCAATTGAGATGCACACCAGTCTTTGTGAGTTCACCAGCTTTTTTAGGTGGAGAAACAGATACGAGACATTCCTTTCCACCGTGACGCTTCACCTTATCACAGATAATCTTACAGATGTCTTGAATCTCTTCAATAGTGAGAGCTCTCTCGTCTTTGTAGTCTATGTCAACGAAAAAGTTGTACGTCTCCGTCTTCTGCTCAACGACATACAACTTCTCACCTTTCTTGACAGCCTCAATGTACTTCTCGTAGAAATCATTCAATTTATCGAATGGCACGCTGAGGACACCTCCGTCCATGAGCACATGCGATAAGTTGGTTGCATTGTTAAAATTATTGTGGTTACACCACTTCTTAAACATACCTTGTTATTGCTCCTCTTCTCTAAACCATCTCATACATGAGACATCATGGTATTCCCGGCTTTGAGAGAGATCCTTCTTTATAGTTAAAAGTTCATATACAGTCTTTTTTTCATTCTCCTTTATCCACTCTTCCACCTCTTCTTCACAAAGACCTCTATTCTTTATGAGAAGTTCTCCAATTTGCATTAAAATGTAAGCCTTGGACTTCATTCTACTTAATAGAAAATGTTTTTCTGTTCAAAGAAGTCACACACGAATAAAATTTTGGATTCTTCAAGACATTATCTATGATGAGTTTCCATTGTTTACGTGTGTTAAACTCTTCCATGGTATCAAAACTCATGTAATCGTTCTCGTCGTATGTCTTTTTTATGGGTAACTTCTGAATTTTTCTCAGATTCATCTTTTGTTTCTCATCGTAAAACTTCTTAACAAGGGCGTTTTGTTGGCTTCTGTTGTAGTCCACAAAAAATACAAAAACATTGTATTCCAAATCCACAGTGGGACTCTCCTTCACCGTAAACTTAAACTCTGTGTATTCTCCATTTTTTAGTGAAACCACACCACGGGTTTCCTCTTCCAGTTCCCTAAGGGCACATCTAATAGGATTGAAGATCTCCCTCCGTCTGCATCCGCCTGTGACAAATATCCAATCCTTAAATCTCCGATCCCTAACTGTGAGGAATCGGGGTTTTTCGTCAGTAAAACTGACCGGTATCGCTATAGCTTTGTATTTTTTCATTGCGCATTCGCAAGTTATAATAACCGGATATGTTTATTCCTCCACCTTTTCTTCAGTAGTATCTGGTTCGGTTACTGGTTCCTCTGTGGGTTCAACTTGAGGAGCTGGGCGGGGCATTGGGACTGGGGCACTCAACTTTTGGATGAGTTGGGCCGAGAAGTTCTTGAGGTTATCAACATCCTGCTTAGCTTTGTTCATCTCCCTAAAGAGAAAGATAACACCGGCGATGGCCACAATAGTAGCCACCATCATGAGAGTTTCACGGTCCATTGGAATCATTATACTGTATATGAGGTTCTTCTTTTTAAGTAATTACACCCATTTGGGTTCTTCCTGGAGTTGGACATTCATAGGGACTTTGGGCAAATTGGACGGATTGGTAATGCGCATCTTCACAGGACTTTTGGGTTGGTGCAGTGGGCTGACCAACAAACTTCTCGAGTGTCCTGGATTTAGGATCATACGTCAATACAAATACGATGGCGAGTAGGAAAACCAGTTTCCACATATTTATTATTTACAGAGAGATTTAGTTAGAATAGAGGAGACCGCCCATACCGTTCTCAATGCGGAGGACGTTGTAGTTCACGGCGTAGATGTCTTCATCAGAGTTGTTACGGTCACTCAAAATACGAGCGGAATCAAGACGGGAGAAGTTGAGAGTGCCAGTGGGCTGAAGCTTGCCGGCATCCAAACAGAATGGGTAGAAGAAAAGCTTCTTGATACTGTCAGTAGCAACCGCTGAGCTCGCGTTGGTTGTGTGATAGTAGAGAGGTACCGAGGAGAAGTTGGGGTTGGCAAACTTGTAGTCGGCGACATCAGTACCGTTGATCTGGAGCTTGACCTTGTTATCGTAGGTGCCATCGTCACCGAGGATGTTCACAGCGGAACCCGCAGCGGCGAGGTACTTCACGGGGTGATTGAAGTTGAGCTCCTGGATCTTAGCACCCGAAGCAGTGGCCTTCTGGACCTGGGTGATGATCATGTTTTGAGGAGTAGAGGCGAAATAGTCACGCTCATTGGTATCAAGGTATGCATAATTGGCATAGAGATCCCACTTTCGGCTGGAATCAGCCGCGTTAGCACCCCAAGTGATACGAAGCTCAACATCGTGGTACTGGAGAGCGATGAGAGGGAGGGCGGTCTGCCAGTTCTCACAGAAGGCAAAGCGAAGGGGGTAAAAGTTAGAGTTGGTGGAACCGCCGAAGAGGTCACCAGCAACGGACTTGGAGGAAGTAGTCGCGGAGAGAGTGGGGGCGATGAGAGTGGAGTAAGTAGAGTCCTGTTCATCAATCACCTGACCACCGACGAGGAGCTCAACCTTGGAAATGAGATTAGTCCAACTAGAGACCTGTTCAGTGACGGAGCCGTTGTTGACGACAAAGTATACATAGTTGAGGAGGTCACCCTTGCGCTCGAAGCGCACGGTAGACATACCATTGTTAGAGACGTTACCCTGGATCACCTGGCGTTCCACGGTTTGGGAGAAGTTAGTATGGCGCTTGTAGGTAGAGCGGAAAAAGCTGATTTCGGGCTGACCGACGAGGTGCGCATCCTGAGCACCGACAGCGACGAGTTGGGCGATACCACCAGACATTTTATATTATAGTGAGAGTTTATTTTTAAGTGGGGGAAATCGTAGATTTCTACCAGCTTAGATACGAGTGGCAACGCCACTCGGGATGAGAAACTTTAGAAACTGGGGTGTGGTTTGTAAAGTTTGGTTTTTCATGTACGATTTCTGTGAAGTAGGGACTAGGCACTCTCTAGAGCATCGAGTCGTGTAAGAACCGATGCGAGTTGTGTTTCCAAAGCTTCCACCCGAGCCTCCAATCTTTCTATGTCCTCCAAAGAAGCTAAGTTAGACACGACAAAAGCCAAAAGCTCCTCATACCGAACCGAATATAACGTGCTTTGAACGATTGCTCCAGGTGTGTCGGCATTTACAAACTCCCCCGACCATTCTCCGTCATCATCGTATATTTTATCATCGCCATTTACCACATAAAGGTCATCTTTACAAAATAAACCATACCTATTTGCGTCAAGTCCTTCGGCTGTAAAAGCTTCTTCTACTTCCTGTGCGATGACCCCTGTGTGAAGTCTCGCATCATCACCTTTTTTGTCGTAAGCATCATTAAACTTGAAGTTTTTGATGAGGTTTCGTATGCGGTTCGCCACTTTTCTTTCAGGTTGAGTGAGGTCTATAATGTCCCTCTTCAGGTTGCGGTCACTATTAGAAATAGTAGTGCTTGTGGAGTATATTTGACCCCAGCGATACGGATGCTCTCCACCTAAACCTATCCCACTGGAGGGATTACCCAAGTAGTCAGCTGGATAAACAGCTCCACCCGTAAAATGAACACCAGCCCCCGAGCTTGTAGAATATTTCCTTGAAATACTACCAAAGCTTCTTAAATACAAAAAACTGCTATTACTACCACCCGTGACCCTCATATTACCTCTAACATCAAGAGTGTCTGTCGGGGATGCCGTCCCGATGCCGACTCTGCCGCTATTGTTTATACGCATTCGTTCAGTGGTGTCTATACGAAATTGGATGCTCCCACCACCCCCTATTTGTGTGGAATAATTGTAATCGTTTCCAACTCTGGTTACACCACCAGCATTATAAAATAATGGAGAGTCCACAGCAGTTGCAGTAAGTATTCCAGTTTGATTGGTAACACCTAATGAAACTCCATATGCCACGTTGTCTGTATCACTGCTATTGGGTTGAGTTGTAGATGTGAAACTTTCAGTGAAGTTCGATGTTCCAGAACAATATACAGCGCTTATAAAGTGTTTGGTATAATATTTTATTTTAACGCATATGTCAACCTTGTGGTCAGTACCTACTCGACGGACTGCTAAGTCAGAAAAAATTTCTCCACCATATCGTTTCCAGCTACAAAATAAATTATTGTTATTTCCCATTCTCACATACACAGTGCTTTCACCTGTGGGGTTGCTCCCGAATAATATACCACCCAGAATCGATAATTTTAAAGAATTACCATCATCGGTAATGGGATCCGAAGTTTCCCATGTTCCTATGATATGCCAGGAATCATTGCTATCTGAACTGTATGTTGTGTCTCTTTCAAATATAGGAAGTCCGACTGTATGTAAATTACCAAATGGATCCGTCATCCCGATCCCCACCCTCCCTGTGAGGGTATCCACAAAGAGGTTAGCTGTGCCCACCTCCAAGTTTGATGTAATTGCACCTGCAATGTCCAAGTCTCCTGAAAAGGCTTGGACGTTCGTCGCTGCCATTATTACTATACCACTACAATTTTTTTAGTATCCGAACGCAATCTTTTGTGTCGTGTCTTGAACAACGTTGGCTACTGCACCAGCTGATTTTGCTGTGATGTATTCTACGAAGAGATGGTATTCCCCAGAAGTGTCTATAGCTCCGGATGGTCGTAACGCCACAGTCTTTTTGTCTGTGACAACTGTGGAACTCCATGGATTTGTACTGGCTGGACCAAACACCTGAATTGACCCAGTCTGGATATCACTCGCCGAGAGAGTTGCTCCCCCATTCTTGTTTCCTCCGCAACAATCAACTGTGATTGTACTTATTTCGTCGTCACCTTCAATCAATTGTCCAGTTATCTTAGCACTGAAGGATTCATTTGTGAAGCATACATTTATATAAGGTTGTTCAGTATTACCAATAGTTCCCGAATATGCGTACGTCTTCTTCGTGACCCCCGCTGTGTTGGTGATGAGACCCCCGGAGATGTACACATTGGCTGCATGAACGTTGGTTTGTGTACTGATGCCACCCACGACCGTGAGGGCACCCGTTGTTGTTGAAATAGCTTCAGTTGTATCTGTCACGTCAACACTTCCAGATGACAAGTCTGCCGCAAATACAGTCTTAGCAACACCTAGGCCACCCACAACTTGTAAAGCTCCAGATGTTGTATTGGTTGCATCCGTAGCATCTTCAATCTTACCTGTTCCTCCAACGAATATGTTTTCCACTATACCCACACCACCACCGACCGTGAGAGCACCCGTGGATGTGCTTGTAGATGTTGTTGTGTCTGTTACATTAACACTATCCGCTTCTACATCTTCTAGATTGGCGTGTGTAGCGTGAATGTCACCAGATATACCTACACCACCAACAACAACTAGAGCACCATCTGTTTTACCAGTTACAGCGGTGCTATCCCAAACCTTTGTAACTCCACCAACGTTTAGTTTTTCTTGAGTACTCACACCACCAGCAACCTTTAGGGCACCAGTAGTTGTACTCGTAGAAGTTGTTGTGTCTGTTACATTAACACTATCCGCTTCTACATCTTCTAGATTAGCGTGCGTAGCATGGATGTCTCCGGATATACCTACACCACCGACAACAACTAGAGCACCATCCGTTTTACCGGTTACAGCTGTACTGTCCCAAATCTTAGTAATACCCCCCACATTTAGTTTTTCTTGGGTGCTCACACCACCAGTAACCTTTAGGGCACCCGTAGTCGTACTTGTAGACTCGGTTGCATCAGTCACATTAACACTTCCAGATGACAGGTCCGCCGCAAATACAGTCTTAGCAACACCGAGGCCACCCACAACTTGTAAGGCTCCACTTGTCGTTGTAGTAGCATCTGTAGCGTCCCAAACCTTGGTTACTCCCCCAACATTTAGGTTCTCCTCAATACCTACACCACCGTTTTGAACGATGAGAGCACCACTGTTTTGATCTGTAGATGTTGTGGCATCTGAAATTGCCACACTCGTAGTCGTGAAAGCCCCCACATTGGCTGTGCCTCTCACATCTAGAGCCTTTGTTGTAGATCCATCGGTAACACCCACCCCTATGTGAGACACTGCAAACACATTTGTAGAGTGAATGTTGGCTTCAACACCGAGACCACCTTGTGTCAATACGAGAACACCCGTGTCCTTTGAGGACGAGGGTGTCGCGTCCGTAACCGTTCCAGATGTTGTAGTTAGAGTACCAACATTGGCTGTACCCCTTACATCTAAATCATGACCCGGGGACTGAGTTCTAATACCAACCCTATTGGTCACCGTATTAACGTATAGAACGCCACTATTCACGGATAAATTGGAACTGATGTACGCATTACCCGTTACGTGTAAAGTAGCCTCTGGAGAACTTGTCATGATACCAACTTGCCTCCTCGTAGTATCAATAAATAGATTGGCGGTAGTATCGGATCCACCCACATATAGATTTGATGTGATGTGGGTATTACCAGTCACGTAAAGGTTTGCGTCGGGTCTGTTGTCATTTTGACGATCGCCAACACCTATACCGATACGACCATCCACAACGTAGAGATCATTGTGTTCAATTGTCACTGTGTTTTGTGTGATGAGATGTCCCCAAATATTTGCGGTAATGTGGTTTGGAACATTCCACTCTACATGGTCTTCGGCATATCCATTGCTCGTGTAGCCAATAGAAAAGTGGTGAGGATGGGTTCCGTGATGGATGAGACCTATGTTGTATCCGGGATGTTCCATGAGAATACCAATATCCAATTCGTGGGACGCGTTGTTATTGGCTATATCAATGATACGATCGGAAATCACCAAATCATTGGACGTGATTTGAAAGGAATTACCAAGAACTGATATGTTACCCGATATTTCTACATTTCCGCTAATTAGGATTGTACCGTCATCTTCTTGAGTAATTAGAGAGTTGACAAGTTTCTTAGTTGCATCTGTGTATGGTATGGTTCCAGTTGACATATTCAGTAGTTTAGTGCTATCCAAAGTTGTGTTTCCCGCATGAAGCTGTTTCGTTATACCCACACCACCAGATACGTTTAGGGCTCCAGTGGATTTATTGGTTGCGTCAGTACCATCAGTGACTGTAATGTCTGGTGTGGTCAGTACACCAACATTTGAAGTTCCTCGTACGTCTAAAGTATATGTAGTCGCCGAAGTACCCACTGCGATATGGGAACCCGCAAAAACGTTTGTGGTGTGGATGTTGGCTTCAACACCTAGACCACCTCTGGTCACTACGAGAACACCAGTCTCTTTGGAAGTGGAGTGTGTAGCGTCGGTGACGGTACCACTCGTCGCGGTAAGAACACCAACATTCGCGGCACCTCTCACATCTAGAAGTTGTCCGGGTCTCGTAGTTCCCAAACCAACCCTGTTGGTCTCCGCGTCCACATGGAGGGTTGTAGAATCAACGGTTACATTTCCAGCAACCACAAGGTCACCATGGAAACCATCACCAGAAGTAATACTCACGCCTCGGAGGGTCACTGCATTTGCCGCGGAGTTACTTGAACTACTTACAGCTGTTGTGAGTGGAATGTTCAAGTTCGCCGAAGTAATCTTCTTCAAATCATTGTTGACATTATTGACATATACATAATTCATTTCATTGTAGTCTGTAATCAATTCCGCATTTGGAATATCATTGGCACGGCCGACACCAGTTACAAAAATCGCACCAGATGAGACGTGAGACCTTGTACAAATACCCAAGTTTTGAATGAGATCCGGATTTGCCGATACATCATCATCTGGTTTTACCGACGTGTGGTAACCCGAATAGACATTACTCACATAAACAGTTCCACCAGCTGTCAAGTGAGTTGTATTAAGATTTTTGATAACACCATATGTCAAAATAATACCCTCGTCTTCCGGTCCAATATCTTCATACACAAGACCAAAACATGGCATTTGTGAAGCTATGTGAGACTGCGCGGCTCTAACTTGTACAAGACCAGCGTTTTGAGTAGCTGATACATATACGGTGTTACCCTTATAAAGAGTAACACCTTCGGCTATGGAATAACCATTTTTGACCCGTGTAAAGTTTTGTTGAGGGTAGTCATTTGACCATTCATTATCAACGTATCTAAGCACCTGATTCTCACGTGGATTAGAAGCCAAGTTACTCACATTCTCCAACTGCCCCAAACGGATCTGAACGTTTGAGATCTGATCAGTCACAATGGCGGTGGTGGGATCCAAAAAGTCCATTGTGTGGGTGATGAAAACGTTGTCACCTTCAAGGTGGGTGTTACCACTCACAATGAGAGCTTCGGTTACTTGAACGTTTCCAGTGACGTAGGCGTTATCACTGACCGTCAGTTGATTTGTAATGTTGACATTTCCGGAGACATAGGCGTTTCCAGTGAGTGTGAAGTCCTTTGAGGCTACAACATTTCCACTTACATAGGCGTTGCCAGTTAAAGTGAAATCCTTGTAGGCCACCACATTTCCATCCACATAAACGTTACCCATAACTTCAAGATCTTTGTCGGCGTAGACATTATTGCTAACAGTCAATTCCTCGGTAATGGAAACATTCGTAGACACATATACATTTCCATCCACAATAACATCTTCGTGTGCATAAATATTTGCATCTACATGGGTTAAGCCATAGACGTGTACATTAATGTCTTCGTCGGTCTTGGGAGTGAATGTCTTATCAGTTGGTTTTGCATCGGTATAAGCTAATGCAAACTCATCTGTACCCTCTCGGTATCCGATAACAACATTAGAAAGAGCATCTGGGCGATGCATAAGAATACCCAAATCAAGGGTTGTATCACTTGATGTATTATTAGTACCAAGTTCAATAAGAGCATCTTTGATGGCTGTGTTCTCTGTATAGATTACGGTAGTACCCCCATTTACACGAAGATTGCCATCAACGACAAGACTATCTAAAATGGCAACATTACCAGAAACGACGAGGACGTTTGAACCCACATCATCAATGTAGAGGTTTGAACCAACACTCACGGTGTGTTGAGGAAGAAGGTTTGATATGCCTATATTTGAATCGGTAACAAAGTTAACGCCATTAGTTGGGCCTATAAATTGAACGGTGTTAGATGTAGCGTTGTTACGATTCGTTACAGTATCCAATGTGGAACCACCGATTAGGGCGTTGGCGGACTCACCGGATTCTGTGATTTCTTTGGTATTACGATCATACATCAAAAGTACAATCTCCGGAGCTTGGTAGTCTGTTCTATTCCTGATGGGTGATAAATACACAGCATTACTATAAGGAGTTGGAACTGTGTCATTACTCGCATTAAATATGACTGTATTTTCTGCTTGTTCTGTGGCATCAGGGACATTCTTACCAAACCTAATCTGGGTAGATCTCTCTACTGACGGTAAGTTCTTAACCATTTAATATAGGGTGGTAAATTAATTTGCGTAAAGGAGGCCTGCCATCCCATTTTGTATACGAAGGATGTTATAGTTGACGGCGTATATAGGGTCATTTATAGGGGTTCCCTCGCTCATGAGTTTGGCTGATTCAATTCGGCTGAAATTTAGAGTACCTGTTGGTTGGAGAGAGCTGGTCATGAGACAGAAGCAGTAGAGGAAGAAATCTGGGGAGGTTACGAAGTTTGTGTGGTAATAGTTCATCACATCTATGAAATGTGGTTTACCCCACTTATAGTTGGACAATTCAACGCCATTGATACTCAATTTAATCTTATTGGTTGGAGAAGTGAGGGCCCCATCTACGGTTGTGTCCGAAGAGGCAAGATACTTCACTGGGTGATTGAATATGAGATCCTGGACTGTTTCGCCACTTGGAATATTCTTTTGCACTTGGGTGATGAGGAGATCGTGGGTTCTTGTCGCGATATTACCTCTCTCTTCGTTATCAAGGTAGTAATAGTTTGCATACATTTCAAAATTATAGTTGGCAGCTTGGGATCCCCAGTGAATTCTCAACTCTATGTTGTGGTAGTTTAGGGCTACGAGGGGCAACGCACACTGTGGTCCCTCACAGAAAAAGAAGCGAAGGGGGTAAAAATAAGAACGCGCGTGCACACCTGGGTGTGTACCGAGAGCACTTCTAGAAACATTCTGCGCAAACGTATCTATCGCAATCTTCTCGGTGAAAACGGCATCTTGGCTATCTATGACGGAACCACCAATGAGGAGTTCAATTTTATCGATGAGAAGATCCCATCTAGACGTGTCCAGAGCTTGATTGGTGTCGTCAATGGTCATGTAAATGTAACCAAGCATATCACCAGACTTTTCAATCTGAACACTTGACATCGAATTGTTTTTCACATCTCCGCGTATCGTTTGTTTCTCAACGGATTGTGAAAAATTGGAGTGTCTTTTAAAGGTGGAATTAAAAAACGATATCTCCGGGTTGCCCATGATGTACTCATCCTGAGCACCGATTGCTACTAATTGAACAATACCTGAAGACATGTTATACTACTTTAAATAGAGAAAATTACAAATTTGGTTTTCTACACACAAATCTAAAAACTAAAAAGTTAGCGCCATCATCCGTGGAGTTCTTAATGGTGACACCGTTTTGATCTCTGATCGTAACACTGAGACGATCAATTCGTCTGATTGGATTAACGTACTGAGTAACAATCGGATAATTATCTTTAAAAGTGATGAGAGAGTTGCCCGAATCGTGGGTGGCACTCTCGGTAATAATACTAGCAAAAGATCCTCTTAACATGCTCATATGAGACTGACCTGTGAGAACATTAGAAGCACGATCATTAAATATAGAATCAAGTTCATCAACCGAAATATAACAGTGTTCTGTCACGACGTTAGAATGAATGTGAGCGGCGAGGAGTCTAGCCTGAACAACATTCTTGAGAGGTTGTTGAAGGTGGCAAGTAAAAGTGTTGGCGCTGTCTTGACCAATGGAATCAACAGTTATGGTGTGATATTCATAATCAAGATCTGGAATAGTTTGGGGAGAAGTAACCAAAGCCATTTATAATAGCTTAGATTAAAGATCCACCGATTCCATCCTCAATCTCGTAGCCAGCTTGCTCAGACACAAGCTTTTGGGCACCGCAGAGACCACCTGGAGTGAGGCTCTTGGTGTAAGGGCTACCCTCACTGGTGTGACCAGGGGCACACTCCACGCGGTGCTCAAGATCAAAGAGAGACTTCTCGTTGATAGCCTTGATGACGATTGGTCTAGGTTGATACTTGCTGGTAGTCTTGAAGATACCGAGCACAAAGATCACAGCGATCAGGCTGAAAATACTGATGAGAGCATTTCGGTTGGCACGGTTAAGGTTGTACATTTATAATGTACAGACATATTTTTTTGAAAATGCGTTAAAGGTTAATTAATAGTTTCCATATAGAGAGTAGATGGACGAAGAAATTGTCATTGATCGCGGAAGTACAACTGTCATGAAGCTAGATGCCGACGAACAGGCCCTCATGGATGAAATTGAAATTTCCAGTTCTCGTCCTCAGCCTGTGCGCCGTCCTGTAGCTAGTAGACCACCTCCTTCTCAGATGCATCAACAGCATCAGGAGTCCATGGATGCTTTTGTCAACCCAAACAAGCAGTCCGCTCCTGCTCAGCCACAAGCGGATGAAGAGATTGACTACGGTGAAGATGAACCAATGTTTTTTGATGATGGCCCCGATGAGGGTCCGGGTGCTCAGAGCGAAGAAGCCCCCTCCAAGGGCTACAGCTCCGTGGATGAAGAGAAGTCGGACCTCCTCAACAAGCTAGCTCGCCTTGAGAAGAAGGGCTTCTCTGTAAACAAGAGACTCAACGCCTATTCCAACGTTGAGGACCTCCGAACGGAAGTTAAGAGGATCACCTACAGTATTGACGTTGAGCAGTCTATTCGTTTCTCTCGTCGTATGCTCGTAGCCTGCGTGACTGGTCTAGAGTTCCTTAACAAACGCTATAACCCATTTGAGATTCAGCTTGAGGGTTGGTCTGAGAGCGTCATGGAGAATGTTGATGACTACGATGGTGTGTTTGAAGAGCTCTACGTGAAGTACAGATCCAAGGTCAGCGTTGCCCCAGAAGTGAAGCTCATCATGATGCTTGGTGGTTCGGCGATGATGTTCCACCTTACAAACTCTATGTTCAAGAGTGCCTTACCCAACATGAACGATGTTCTCAAGCAGAATCCAGACCTTGTGAAGAATATGATGTCCGCCGTTCAGAATACCACCCGAGCCCCATCTGGACCAGCGGACACTGCCCCAGTTGGAGGTACTGGACAATATGAGATGCAGGGTCCAGGGATTGACATCTCCAGTCTCATGGGTGGTGTCATGATGCCACCACCTCCACCTATGAACACCTCCATGACCACTGGCAACTCGGCACCAGCTCCCGAGCAGGATGATGATGACGTGTCGGACATCGTCTCCATTTCAGGGGAGTCCACTGGTGGTGAGGTTAAGGAGGTTGCAGTCGGTGCATCCAAGACTAAGAGGACCCGTAGAAAGAAGAAGACGGAAATTAATCTCTAAGTACAGTATAAATGATAGGTTACTGTCCCTTGGAGGAACTAGAGCCTCCTGTGCGGCGCGAACAGCCCGTCGTCACAAAGAAGGCAGAGGTCAAGTCGGAACCCACTGGCCTCGAAGAAACTGAATGTAATTACGTCGTCATGGCTTTCATTGTCGGCGTTCTATTCTTAGCCGTCTCTGATTCCATCAGGGCGTAAATTTATTTATTGTAATTCTACCTTTGGGTTTTCCCCGATAGGTAAAATTATCTAATAGTTGAAAGTTGCGATGTCAGTGGCACCGCCACTACTGTCTAGATCAGCTTCGGTACCCAAAGAACGTGTAATCTTTTCGAGTTTACCACCACACGCAGATACAAGTTCAATAAATATATCATAGTTGTATTCTCTAGTGTTTTCTGTATTATATGGTTCAATGCTAATACCACGTGTACCAGTAGTTATTGTTGGACTCCATGGGAAACTATTTGTACCACCAAATAGATTCTTGGTACCTATAGCCAAATCTAACGATGGAGTACTTTCATCACCTGTACCACCTTGTAATTCTATAATCATTGTACTCAAATCACCGACAGTTGATCCATCTGTTCTTCTTAAAATGGCAGTCACTTTTGCGTAAAAGGCACCAGCTCCAAACATTAGTTGAATATCTTTGGCATCACCCGCAACAACTGTAAATGTCTTTGAATATGTTTTGCGAGAAACTTCATTAGAACCTACTATACTACCACCACCTACTTCAATGTCTGTAGACGCAGTTGTACCACCCAAACCTATAGCAATTTGTGTGAAATCAATATTTCCACCTACAACCATGTCACCTTCCACATCAAGATCACTTTTCAAATATGTTGTAGGTTTATTAATTGAAGATGGTTGTATATATACATTACCGGTTGTATCCGCATAAATATTTGAACTTCCGCCGGTAGTTGTGAATTCTATACTAGCATTAGAAGATGTACTCTCCACTCTCATAACACCTGTACCACCAAGAAGTGGATTTCTATGATCAACAACATGGAATTGGCGTGCTGGCACTGGTGTTCCCACACCAACATTACTCGTGTGAATGAGATTAAGGTTATTTATAATTGTGCTATTATTGGACACACCTAGAGCAAGACCCGTTGTTTTATTAACGGTATTACTGAATCCTCTCAAAAATCCACCTTCTCCGTCATTTGTGTACAAAAGTACCCCGGTTTGTTTGTTCACACCGGTACTCTGAAGTCTCATGATATCCACATTTCCGGGTGTTGTGTCATATACGTGTATGTTAGAGGTTGGGGTGGTTGTACCCAAAGCAAATCTACCATCTTCATCAAAACGGGCAAATTCGGAATCGGTGAAAGAATCAACTTCATGTACAAATGTAAGTGGACGGCGTGTGGAACCATCTAGTTTGTTTCTTATAATGTTATACACCAGATCGGATGTTTCAAACTCAAAACCGGTTAATCTAAATGAACCCTGACCAGAAAACTCAATGTCACCGTTGACAACCAATTTGGTGTTCACACCTCTACCATCGGCATCATCACGATTACCACCCACGACCACTATACCATTATCACACACAACAAGAGGTTTGTTAGACTCACCATCCTTTTCTACCAAGATGTTATCAAAGGTATCACCTGAAGAGGTGTAAGTTTGAAATACATGCTCAGCTGCAATGTGTCTAATTCTATCTGGACCGGTGGCAAGCCCAGAACTTTCATTACCCTTAAAAAGTAGCAATTCGGTTCTTGCTTGTCCGGCGGTATATCTTCTTTCGATAATATGTGTATTACCAAACTCATCACCTGCGAGACCACCGAATGAGAGTTGTTGACCAATCACAACATTACCGTTAACTTCCAACTTGCCACGAGGCACGTCTGTACCAATACCTACATCACGGTCTGCACTACTTATAAACAGGGCTGTTGCACTAGAATCTGAAACCCTCCGGTAATTCTCTGTAATTCTGAAATCATCATTGTAAGTCACACCTGCAGACCATCCGGTTAATGCACCACCATCTTCAAGTATATAACTTGTAAATGCATTTCCCACATTTAACTTGGTTTCTACGGCTAAAATAGCATCACCATCATCGTGGTTATGTAAGAGAATACCGTTTTCAGTTGGATCTGCAAAACCAGAACCTTGGACCTCAAGATATGCAGTAGGTTGTGTATGACCAATTCCAACCTTTCCAGAACTTAAGAAAGTCATTACATCTGCGTCAGTTTGATAGTTATCACTCGCTAAATAGAGATCAAGGCGCGTTCTAGAAGTTCCATCCGCGGTCTCATGTTTTCCTAACTTGAATGAGGCTCGCGCTCCATGTTCTATACCATCACCTTCGCGAGTCAAATCTAATACACGACCCATGTCAGTTGTACTTACGATTGGTGAAGTATTGGTGATAACCATTGGCGTTTCCTGATGAACATATGTACCACGTCTTGTAACTTGATCATTTATGAACACTGTACCACCGGAGGTGTGCAGTCTACCAATGGGATTGGCGACGTTGATACCCACATTACTTGTCTCTAGGATAGTGACCTTTGGTGTACCCATAGTGGGTGTCTTACTCGCGAAAATCTTGAGACCTTTACCAGCTCCAACAATGTTTTCAATTCTATTTTCTCCAGAATTGGGACTAGAGTAGACCTGCATCGCCGTGTTACCCGTAGAACCCCACGTGTTGCCATAGACAACAGAATTGCTTCCCATCACAAAGACGTTGCCGTTAACGGTTAGCCTTTTGGATGGGTTCGTCTGTCCTATACCAACATTACCATTTGAGGCAATGCGCATTCTCTCAGTGTTTTTCGTTTTGAAACGTATGTTTTGATGTGTATTGGATGTACTCGCACCATAGACTTCTATGACGCTCACATTCGCAGTTCTTGGACCCGCCTTCAATGTTAACACGTTTGATGTACTGTCACCACCAAATCTGTCACCGTGGACGGTCAGAGAAGACGCAGAGAAGACCATCTCGGTTCTAAGATTTGTGGTTGCGGTATTACCCAAAACACGCAAAGTGTTTATAGCGGTGGTGTTCGCGTATATTTTGGATCCAATTGAGAGTGTGTCAGTGGGTGTAAGGTTGGATATACCACTTGGAGCTGTACCCGTCGTACGAAGGGCGTTCATTCTCACGTTACTATTTATCACCACAGGTGATTCTACACCAGGTTCCATAGTGAGGAGATTTCCAACGGAAATACCACCAGATCCAACTTTTAATTTTTGTGTGTAGGTGTTACCTGTGACCTCTAGAACATTTGACCCAATGTCTTCAACAAATAGATTAGAACCTACACAGAGATCGTGTGTGGGGAATGTATTGTTTGCACCAATGTTGTTAGATGTGTATATGTCACCATAGACGTGGACATTCACTAACTTTGTATCATCAACATTAATTTGTGCGGAATTGTATCCACCGTATGCATCTGTTTGGAAAAAGGCCAACTCCCGACCTCTAGCACCACCGACAAAACCCACGGCGATATTAGAGTACCCCGTTCCAGGTGTCATCACGATAGCGGTTTCACGCGACAAAACACCATTTCCAAAACCGGAATGAATGACTACGTTGGCAACTCTCAAATCTTGTGTAGCAATGTATGTGGCCGTCTCAGACACGGTTATATTACCAGTCACCGCGATATTACCTACTAAATTTAAGTAACCAGTTTGGAATACATTTCCATTAATTATTGCCACATTGGAACCCTCATCAGAAAATGCGATGTTTGAACCAACGTTAATATTTGAAGTTTTCATAGCACCATTAACAACCACTACATTAGATGCCAAACTATCAATTGTGATATTGGATCCCAGTGTGAGTTTATCATTGACAATCACGTTCGTAGACACGAGGTTACCACTCACTGTCATGAGATTACGACCAGTTAAATCAATGTCAACCTTTCTCGTCGCACCACTGTTGACCTGAAAAGCCTTCGTTGGGTTTGTAGTACCAACGGCCAACTGATTAGTAACAAAAAAGCGAGAGGCTCTGCCACGTTCTTTAAGATCAAAAACAATGGTGTCATCTTTATCCATAAAAAGTTTATTCCCAAGTGAGAACTGTTTTGTAGGTACGGCGTTGGATAGAGCTAGACGACCTTTAACGTTATTAATGGTATCAAGCTTAATCTCATTTGCCTCAATCTCTCTGGTTAGAATAGAATTAACTCCCGTGAGAGTCTCATTCTCAACGGGTTCAGCTTCTAGACTTGCAACATAGATCTGTTCGAACCTAGCCGTTCTACCCATTTATACTTTAGTTTCCGAATAAAATTCCGGCCAATCCATCCTTAATCCTGAGAACATTATAGTTGACGGCAAATACATTGATTTCGTTCTGGTCTCCTCTAAGTATACCCTTTTCTACACCTCTGAGTATGAGTTTGGCATTATCGAGCCTACTGAAGTTACAAGTACCCGATGGGTTATAGTCTGATGCGTTCAGTCCAAAGTGATAGGCAAAGTATCTGGTATACATAAGATCCTCCGAATCAACCCTAAAATCCGATACACCGTATTTAGACTTGTAATAATTTTGGACTGTATGGAAATATGTAGGAGACATATTTTCAAGTAACGGTGTGCCGTTGATTTGTATATCAGCATTCTTGAACGTGAAGCGGTCATTTGTGGGATCGGTATCAGTAGCACTGTACCCAAAAAAGATAGATTTAACTGGGTGATTGAAGTAAGATATATCCAAATCATTGTAGCCACCGGATTCCAATTGATTATTGAATACGTTGGACACTGGGTACTCAACTTTTTGGGTCTGTGTTATGACAAAATCCATCTGTCTTTTGACCATGGACTCCCTCTCTTCTTTGTCTAAATATATGTAGTTGGCATATACGTTGATTCTTTTTTGAGATTCACCGTAACCAGTTAAACTCGCTGTATCAAAATTTATTTTAACTTCAACCTGATGATGTGCAAGCGACACAATAGGTAGAAATGCTCCGTGATCACAGAAAAAGAAGTGGAGAGGTTGAAAGTTTCTGTGAGAAATACTCGCCTTATTAGTAAGCTCTTGCGCTTTTGTGTGCGTCTCAGCCAAATAGTTGGGCCATATGTCTGCGTAATAGTCATAATGTTGAGAATCTATCTTCTGCCCCCCAATATAAAGATCAATCGTAGAATTGTAAAGAAGATTGGAAGAAACGTTAGAGTTTTTATCAACACCCTCAAACCATAGACAATTCACGAGATCACCCAAAACTGGAATGGTAAAAACAGGATCTTTATCTGTAACAGTCTTTATGAACTTTGGAGCTTGAGAAAAGTTCGTGTGCCTCGTAAACTTCATACGAAAGAAAGAATGCCCCTCTTCGCTATTAAGATAAACATCTTGTACACCCCTGGATACGAGTTGTATTAATGCACCAGACATTTAATTATTGTTTAGATTATAAAAACAGACACTTTCCCTGAGGGAAGTCGTCCTTCTTTTCCTCAACGGGTTTGCCATGAATTTTGAAACCGCCTTGACGGTAAACTTTCATTCGTTTGTAATACATGGCTGTGAAGAGAGACCATGGATCGTGAATGTCATAAATGTGTGGATTGTTCTTCTTACCCTTTGTCTCTCTCATGATACGTCCAATACTTTGAGTTATATCTGATTTGGGTGAAGCCAGAATAACTGTATCAAGGGTTGGAATGTCTAGACCCTCGTGTGCCTGTGAGAATGTGGCAAAGATGATCTTCTTCTTTGAAGATGCTTGGAGGTCAGCTTCTTTCATACCACCCATGTATAGACCTGAAGTCTTTGGGAAGCACTGATGAAGCATCTCGCAATGCTGTCTACGATCACTTAGGACCAATAACTGCCTCGTGCCAGCTGAAGCTTTTTTGACAAGTTCTACAAGCATTTGATTTCTCTTTCTATCTTCAACAACTTCTGTGATCATGTTAGGCATTGAGACTTTTCCGAATCTCGTAGAAGGTGGAGGATTTCTGTAATTAAATGATTCGTATGTAATGGGAAATACTTCAACCTGTTCCTGATTTTTCCTCTCAACTGCGAAGAATGTGGGACCCATGAACCAATGAAGAACTTTCGTGAGACCATCCTTTCTTTCTGGAGTCGCTGAGAGACCATAGATGTGTTTGGGACACATCTTGAATAGACTCTGACTAAATACCTTCGCGCAAATGTGATGCGCTTCATCTACTATGAGGGTTCCCACAGAATCAAAGTCACTGAAACTATATTCCTTTAGAGAGAGTGATTGAAGCATCGCAATCACAAAATCACAATCAACCTCCTTTTTATCTTGTTGAACAATTCCAATCGTAGCACCCGGACAAAATTGTTGGATACGCTCCCGCCATTGGTCAGCGAGGAACTGTTTGTGAACGACAATCATTGTTCTGTACCCCAATTTACAAGCTATGGCCAAGGATACCGTCGTTTTACCGTACCCACATGGTAGAGAAAGGACCCCGTGGCCTGCTTCAATTGCTGCTGCCAATGCTTCGTTTTGGTGTGTTGCATCTCTGAGCTGTCCAACAAACTTTGCGTTTGATTTGGCTGGTTCAGGTCTTCGGTCCTCATTGGGCGTTCCAAGTTTAGAAGTTCCGTAGAATCTTGGAACGCAGACTCCATTCTTAGCCGCTCTGAAAACTTTAAAAGGCGGTGGAGGAAATCCATAATCCCCGTTCACCTGTGGTCTTACCGTAAGTTCTTTTTTAATTTCCTGTATTGGACCCGAATCCACGAGGTATCCAGTCCTTGTAAGAATTGTCATGATCTACTTAATTAAAGAATATAAACTTTAAATGAGTAAATGCCCGTCGTAGACGTTGAAGAGAACATTAAGAAGCTTCGTATGAATATCGAGCAGTTAACCCAGGAAGTGTTCCGCCTTCAGGGTGTGCTCCAAACTTTTGAGGGGTTCAGGAAGGGTGGTTTGAAGACAATCGAACTTCCAAATGACCCCACTCAGGAAATTGAGGAACTTGAGAGTACCCAAGAGAAGCCCGAGTAACTACCAACATTCCAAACACCTTTGAAGTCTATTTCAACTTCAACTTCATCATCCTTTATAAGAGATTGCACCGGTCGCCCTTTGACTTCGCACATCACTCTCCTATAACGGAATGGAACCTTCACTGTCAGTATGCGACCATCTAGGGGATTATCTAAGTGTTGATTTTTTACCAACCACGCTTTATTGAGATGCACGCGTTTTACAATTTCAGCACAATTTTCAGGAATGACCAAACGTATATATTTCTTATCATTATGGTCATACATGGGTGTGTGTACTTTTGCTAGAAACTTCATAAGTTTCTGTTACGATATACGAGAATTAAAACTATAAGCACTAAAAGTGTTATGGATACAACTTGTGTGAGAAGAAGGGGATTTAGGGCTTCCCTAGTTCCAAAACATTTGTGACTGAGAGCCCGAGACACCTCCACGGCCGCCTCAATACTAGAGTAGGGTGTATTCCTGGGGGACATCATACCACACATCGCGACGTTGGGACACTCGCCAAAGAAGGGGAGTTGCCCGTGGAGGCTTAGGACCCCCGAAGATTGAGAGAATTGCCAACGCTCGCCATCCCAATGTGCACCCCATCCAAACCTCATCTCTGTGGGTAAAGGTACATCAAGTTCACCTAACACAAGGGTTCTCAATTCTTCTGGTGGAGTTGTGAGAATCTCTTCCGTGAGGTCACATATGACACACGAAACTGTCTTTCCATCCGAAAGAACAACTGGCTGAAGGTTCAACTTTGTCGTCGCAGCGATTTCCAAATCATCTCCAAGTTCAATGGGTTCATCAAAGTCAAATAGAAGATTTATACAGCCGTAGGTGCTATCACGAACTTTCTTTTCGGCATCCGGTCCCCAGTTGTCACCCAACAGTTTTAGAGCTGGACTATTGTCTAGACACAAAAACAACATTCCATCGCCAATTGTGGTTCTATCGGAAAACTCAGCTGTGTAACCATCCTCCATGTATTCAACATTCACAAGTTCCTTTTCAAACTCAAACTCAACACCGGCATCTTCTAGAGCCTTCTGCATGGCATCACACATCACCTTGCCAGAAACTCTCTGTGTGTATTGTTTAGAGAGGGCAACGTGATCAAAACTTTTGACAAACTCCCACGCTGACATGACATCCCATGTCACACCATCCATGATTAGAGGAAGGTGCTCCAATAGATGCTGTCCACTCTCACTCAGTGGTCCGAGGGCCTCTTTGAGGGACACACCCTTATACTTCTTGGGTTTAGTGAGTACCCTAGCAGCAAGGGATGTCAAGGTTCTATAATCTTTCAGAGACAAGGATCGGAACATAAATCCATAAATATCTTTTTGAACTGGTTCAAAAATATCATCCCACTTGATTCCCATCTCTCTAAAAAGACTTTGGGTGTTGACAAACGCTTTGTCAAACACTATACGATGGGCATGTAAGTCCCGAACTTCTTCAGTGGGTTCCCACCAAGAACCACCCGCTGAAGTTTTTCTGTCGTAGATTGTGATGTCATGATCACCCGACCTGAGTATCTCCCAAGCGAGGGACATACCAGTTGGACCAGCTCCGACGATATGAACTTTCATTCTACTTTTAACCGATATATAATTTCTCGTGAGTGAACGTGTAAAATACGAGAAGGGCTAGGGTTAACCACAATTGTGTATTCATGTGCTCCATACCCCTATAGAGGACAAACATGACGAGGAAGAGATGCATAGGAATTTGCTCTCTTCCGTATTTGAGATAGAATCCGGCTGTTGCAGCGCCTGTCATGGAGAGAGCACCCACAAAACTTGTCATATTGGGTTTGTAAAGAAACCACGCAACAAAGAGGAGTGCCACATAGGATATGAAGATAGATCTTCTTCCAAACTCTGTTAAACTTTCAACAACCCTAAGTTTTTCACCTTTGATGAGTCGGGTTTCCCAGTGTGGTCCGAGTATGAGATAAGATAAATACAAAATTATGAATGTTTGCCACATTTAAAATACGTTTAGATCATTTTTTCACCGTGTTTAGAATCACATTTGGAGCCGAAGAACCCACTTCAGAAAGAAGCTCAAGAGCTTCTAAGATTAGAATAGACTGTTGAAGCATAACAATGGTCTTGGCTATTGAACTCTTGGGATAAATGTCACCGAAACCGACAGTTGACTGTATAGTGAAGGCGAAATACACATGGTCCAAGAAACTGGAAGACTTATCCAAACCATTGAAGTGTTCTTCACCAGTCATTGAAAGAGTAAAATACATTATAGTAAAAAGCAATATAGCAATAAAATTAAGACTCAAAACCTTGAGGAGCATTTATATTTGTAAACATTTTAAATAAGTCCTTGAGTCTTCCGCTCCTCTGGAGTCTTTATGGCATACATCACAACTAAGAATATCATAGTTGATATGAGTGCATACTCAACATCTTTTGTCGCACTGAAGGCGATGAGCATGAGTGATACAAATCTGAACACCTTACTTCTGAAGAGGGTTCTGAGATTTTTAGGAATTCTGATAGCGTTAGCAGAGAAGAGACCTTGATACAGAATAATGAGAGTATATAAGATTGGCTGAGCTTTGATAGTGTTTTCTGTAACGTTAGTTAATGGACCGAGGAAACTCGATAGATTTTTCATTAAATTAACATAAGATATTTTTTTACAGTTAAAAAATAAAACATAAATGTAAGATAGGATGTTATGTATAGCACAACATAACCCGGTTAGAATTAACCCCTCTAATCGGAAACTAAAAACATGGAAGTTTGCCGCCAAATTTTTATGGAAAAACTCCACTGTACAAAACAAATCTGAATTGGGTAGGTGGACAAGGGATGAACTTCTTGATCTTGGTCCAACATTTGTAAAATTAGGTCAAATCGCTTCCACGAGAGGGGATCTCTATCCACCCGAATTTACAAAAGAATTGGAATCACTTCAAGATAACGTCCCTCCCGTGAAACTTGATACTGTTGTAAATCAGGAAATATTCAAGGAGTTTGATCCTGTACCTTTTAAATCGGCCAGTATTGGACAGGTTCACATGGCAGTGCTTCAGAGTGGTCAGAAAGTGGTTGTCAAGGTAAAGAGACCGGGAATTCTTGAGACGATGAAGGAAGATACAGACAATATCCGCGACATTGTGCATTTCCTGGAGCGTGTAGGTATAGACACAGGTAACAGTTCTGGGTATGTCCTTGATGAGTCTATACAGTACCTTCTTGGTGAAGCTGACTATCTTCAAGAGATTGAGAATGCTGTGGAATTTAAGAGGAGTATGAGAGGTGTGGAATGGGTTAAGATTCCCAGGGTTTACAAAAAGTATTCCAACGATGAGATGATCGTCATGGAGTATGTACCTTCTACAAAGTTGACTGAGATCAAAGATCCCAAAGTGAACAAGAAGAAGATCTGTGAAGCCCTCATCAACTCGTATGTCATCCAAACAATGGACAATGGTCTCTTCCACGCCGATCCACATCCAGGTAATTTAGGGTTTTCATCTAGGGGTAAACTTGTATTTTATGATTTTGGCTTGCTTGTAAAACTGTCTGAAGAATTGAGGGATGGGTTTAAGAATCTATTTGGTTATATCATTACCCGCGACACTGCTGGCATCGTCGCTGTACTCATAAAACTAGGTGTCATTGTACCAACAACATCTGATGTGTCTGATATTGAATTGTTCTTTGAATCCATTTTGGGGTACTTGGAGACCCTAGATGGCTCAGGAATAATGAATGATGACCTAGCTGTACAACTCGCCGCTGAAAAACCTTTCGTTGTACCAACAAGCTTTGTATATTTAGCAAAGTCCTTTTCTATCATAGAGGGGATATGTCTCCAACTTGATCCGGAATTCAACTACTTCACATATCTGGAACCCATGATTCAACAACAATTCATGGAATCTATAGACCTGAATGAAATGTTTATGAGAACCACAGAGATACCCTCTAAAATTGGTAAGATTAGTACAGCTGTTCTGGGTTTGGAGAAATCCAGAGCAGCCATGAAGAGATCAATGGTCAAAACGAGAAGGGAAATACGAGTTGTTCAATACAGTGTATTATGTGCTCTTCTGGCTGAGAGATTTGGTGATACACCATTGGCTTTGTTTTTTGTCTTTCTTCTCATGTGGTTTACTTTTCGTAAAAGTCAATAGAAGTCTTCTTCGCGGAACCCTTGGACTTTTTAGACTTCTTGAAAAAATCCTGATGTTCCTTGAGAATATCCTTAGCACGACGTTGTTCCTCCTTGGCAATATCCGAAACCTTATCCTTGATCTTGCCAAGGTCATCTTGACGTTGCTTCTTCATCTTCTTACCAAACTTCTTGAAGCGGTCGGTGCTTGCAGCATAAGTGGGAGAGAATGTAATAGCGAACATATTTCTTTTGTTGTATTGTAATGACATTTAATTTTTAAGTTCAATTTTCAAACGCTTCAATTTCTCTTCAAACTCTCTCCTCTCCCCAGGGCTATCAATGGGTTTGCCAGTAGCTAGAGCCTCAATCTCCGGACCAGTGAGTTGCATGGCATTCACTCTAAAGTCTTGGAACGCTTCCATAGTGATGGGGACGAGGGGCTGCACCAGTTCATACATGGCGTTTGCATAGTCCCTAATCTCCTTCTGAGCACCAGCCTCCATTCGGAGCTGGAGATAGTGCATCAAGTTATGGAGATTGATCTTCCAATAGAACTCCGTGTAGGTAGACTGTGGAAGGTTACCACGAGCCTGCTCTCGGCAACACCCATTCTCTAGGAGCTCCTCATATACATCAAAAGAATGACTGAGATGGTCGGACACCTTCTTACCCAGATCTTTCCCAACCTCAACAACACCCTCGGAACCTTGGTGATTCACCTTAGACTGTCCACGTAGAGTCTCCGGTTCATAATACTCCTTGGGGACCACAGAATAACGCGCAGAAAGCTCATTTATACTGGAGGTGCGGTGTCGCATGTGTTGTCGGGCAATGTATATGGGCATTTTGATGTGAAACTTGAATTCCACCATCTCAAATGGAGTGGTGTGCCAATGTCTAAGGAGATATCGGATGAGACCCCGATCTCCCCGTGATGTTTTAGTCCCATCTCCATATGAGACTCTGGCAGCTTGTACAATTGACGAGTCCAAATCTTGCCGAGGCATGTAGTCCACGAGGCGTACAAATCCGTGATCCAGGACATTCTTTTGCATCTTTTATAATCTACGTTCCCCTCAAATCTTTAATCAAGTCGTTGAGATCTCTGTAATATCTTTTGAGATCCTTCATAAACCTCCTGTTGTTCTCCAAAACTTCACATTCAGGTTTATTAAGATAAATCCATGCCAGGTTTGACTTTGAATACTTTGTCCTCTTTTGATTCTCGTTGGGTTTGCGAGCTACCAACTTTGTAGTTTTCTTGGGTTTCTTTGTGGTTTTGACTTCAACTCTATTCACGAAGGACAGGGCTTGCATGACAGTATCAGCCAAGTCATCCTTCTTCTTGGACTTGAGGAAAGTGTCTAACCAATGTGCATTAGTTGGTCCACTTCTAATGAACTCTTCACACCTCTCTATGGAAACCTTCTTTCTCTTGTTGTATTGAGCCTTACCAGGTCCCGCGACATCAGGAATCTTGTGACGAGCGTCATAAATAATTGTTTCAGCTTGAGGACATTTGATAATAAAGTATGCGTGTAGGAAGTGCATGACCGAGATCATCTTCTTGTTACGATCAGGTTGCTTCTCAATGAGGATGGTCTTTGCACCAAGTACCCAAGGTCTCTCATCTAAGTGTTTCCGAAGAGAGACATAGACACCATCTTTGTGTTCAGGTGGAACACCGGAGACATCCCATTCTCTAACAAGATTGCCATTCTCATCGTCAAGTAGACACATCGCAAGATTCCTTATACCAACATCAATACTCAGAATCATTAGATAAATCTTTAAATATACCTTTAAGTTAATGAAGTGTATAGCCCATCGAGGATATTCCCTAAAGTACAAGGACAATAGTATTGAAGCTATAAGGGAGGCAATTCACAGGGAATATGATGGGGTTGAAATTGATGTACAGCTTTGTGAGACTGGGGAAATAGTCCTGTTCCATGATGTATACGTCAAAGGTAGGTTCATATCGGAAATGAGTTTGGATCAACTAAAGGAACTTGGAATCATAACACTCCAAGATGTCTACGAAGAAATACCTGAGATACGCCGAACACTTCTAATTCTAGACATAAAAGGTGCGGACCTCGGAATAGTTGAAGCACTAGAAAAGTTTTATGAGAATGAATCAACAAGAAATGTAACTTTTTGTAGTTTCAACCGAAAAATAATTTACAAGTTACCCCCAGAATTCAAAATAGGTTCAACTTTTGAGACAACTTTTCATTATAGTGAATATCCGTTGATAACAATGGGCCTTAACGTAGTAATTCTCCATTGGACATGTCTAGATCATGATTTTATAACTCACTGCAAAAATGAAGATATCCGGGTTTATACGTATACACATAAAGAAGACGAAGAGTTGGAATATATGTATAGGTACAGAGTTGATGGAATTATTACAAATGGATTTTAAAAGCGACGACCGAGACGGGAAGCGCCAGCGGCACCAAGGTTCTTGGTAGCGGACTGACCAGCTGGGGATAGACCCATAACGACAGCAAGAACAACGATCATGCAGCAGCACACCACAGAGGCGATCATAGCATACTTCATGGGACCTGTGAGACCCTCAAAAAAGGAAGTGATAATATCAGCGAGACCCTTGTTCTCAGACTTTTGAGCTGCCTCAGCAGCGGCATCCAACTGGTTCATCAAGTCGCTAGAAGCAATGGCATCTGTGAGATTATTAGTAATAATATCCGCTGCAACTTGAGCGACAATATCTTGTTCAAAATTAATACCACCACCCTCGCGACAATCCATACCATCAATGGTAATTAATTTGTCTTGGATACTCACCTGTTCAGCAATAGCTTCGTTGATATTTTTTAAAATGACGGTGTTTTTAATGATGTTTTCGATCTCAAGTGTCACTTCTTGGTTGACATTCTGTGCGTCACCAAATTGGAAGTTACCCGCCTCTGTAGCCTTTTCAATCTGGGCTTGAACGGCGGCTGTCATCTCAGTCGTGATAGCATTCTTAATTTCAGTTTCTTGTGTATTATTAAGTGTAGAACTAGAACTTGCTTCAGCATCTATATTTTGTATGAAGGTCGCGTCACATCCTACGACATTTCTTAATTGAACATCCATGGTCTGAATGTTAGTCTGAGACGCGAGGGATGTATTTTTGTTAATTGTAGTTTGTTCGTAAATACTCTGGTTGATGGCGGACATATCGAAGGCTTGGTTGATTCTTTGATCTCCACCTCCTCCCATATTTTATTAAATTATACCAAGAAAAAAAATGTTATTGAAATGTATAATGAAACTCAATCTCAAAAAGATTAAACTCAATCAGGTCATTCTGATTGTGGCTATCATAGCTATCACGGGTTGGTTAGTCATGCGTTCCAGGCGAGTTGAGAACTTAGAAGGTGCCGCTTCCGCTTCCGATATTGTTCTCTATGTTGAGAACCGCGAAGACCCTAACCCATTCATCGTCTATGCTATGGCCAAGAAGTTGACCGACGATGACACCAAGCTCGAGAAGATCTTGTCGCTCGCGACTGAAGCCAAGAAGGCTGAACTTTTGGAACTCGTGAAGACTTTGTAAATACCCTGAAATAGAAGTACTCAATTTTATTAAAGTTAACTCAACATTTAATAAAATCTTAGTAGATAATAGATTAAAATATCATGGTGTGGCCGTTTCCTAAACGGGAATATCATTTTTCACTTTTACCACACAGTCACACAGTCACAATAGATACGAGACCCACGTGTGATTCTTATAAAAATCCTAAACTGAGTGATGCAGAACTTAGGGGATTCGATACAGATCCGGATTGTAAAGGTACAAATACACTAAGTTCATGGTTAGAACAAGCGAGAACCGAATTTTGTAATCATCCAAAAAACTTCACACTAGATCCAGGTGGGTCTGCGGGATCGTGTATAGAGAGGAACGCGGGACAGGCCCTGGCTAGAGAATATTGTGGTACAGGTGATAACATAAGGACAACAACCGCTTGTACAAGAGAGTATCTAGGCCCGGACGTGTATGTTGATCTCGCAGTGGCATATTGCGCAAGTGACACTGGTAGATCAGAACCTTGGTGTTCCTGTTTTAACGTGATGAACAATGTATGTGACACAGATCCAAATGCAGCCGGGTGTCCAGAAAAGGCTATATCATATGATATTTTAGTTGAGAAAACCCCCGAGGCGTTTAAAACTGCCTGGTCTGGTCGTGAAGCGTGTTATGGTCTAGTATGTCAAGAGACTGAAGATGGTCCCAAGTACATACCCGAAAAGGCCAATCTAAATTGTGCGTCACCCATTCAAATTTGTGGACAATCCATCCAAGCTGAGGGTATAACGGAGTCCACCATTGACGCGACGTGTAATATAGGTGGTAAGGAAGTTGATTCAGAGGGTAATGTGGTGGATGACACCCCCGCCGAAAACCTGGTTACACAATTTCGTGAATATATACCAATGTCAATTGACGATTTAACATCGGGTGACACAAATAAATTTATAAGCGTGGGTGGTTCTGGTATGAGTTTTTGTATATGTGTCGTACTTTTACTTCTACTACTGACTTCAGGTGGTGGTTCTAGCGGACCAAGTAGATTCATACGGTGAAGACTCTGTAAATGCCCAATTTTATTAAAGTTGACCAGACGTTTAATAAAATATCAGTAGATAATAGATTTAAACCATCAACATGGGAGGAGATGCTGGAGATGTTTTTCAGGATATAGGTAACTCTATACCTGTAGTGAGTGCATTTGTACCTGATCCACCACCCCCACCACCACCACCAGACAACAGACCCACTTGTGATTCTTATAAAAAGCCTAAACTGAGTGATTCACAACTTAGGGGATTCAATACAGATCCGAATTGTAAAGGTACAAATACACTAAGTTCATGGTTAGAACAAGCGAGAACAGAATTCTGTAACGACGTAAACAATTTCACACTAGATCCGGGTGGGTCTGCGGGAACGTGTATAGAGAGAAACACAGGACAGGCCCTGGCTAGAGAATATTGTGGTGAAGGTGACCACATAAGGACATCAGCCGCTTGTACAAGAGAATATTTGGGTGACAATACATATGTTGAACTCGCGAGGGCGTATTGCATAAGTGAAAATGGTAAATCAGATCCTTGGTGTTCATGTTACAACGTGATGAACAATGTATGTGATACAGATCCAAATGCCGCCGGGTGTCCAGAAAAGGCTATAACATATGACGTTTTGGTTGAGAAAACTCCCGAGGCTTTTAGAACTGCCTGGTCTGGTCGTGAAGCATGTTACGGTTTAGTGTGTCAAGAGAGTGAAGATGGTCCCAAGTACATACCAGCAAACGCTAACCAAAATTGCGCTGCACCCATTCAAATTTGTGGACAATCCATCCAAGCTGAGGGTATAACGGAGTCCACCATTGACGCGACGTGCAACATAGGTGGTAAAGAGTTTGATCAAGATGGTAACTTAGTGAATCCTGGAAATCCCGCTGCAAATTTGGTTGCAAATTTACCCACTGATGTACAAACGTATATACCCCTCTCCGTTAGTGACATCACTGGAGATGACCCAAACAAAAAGATTGGTTTGGGGGCTTCGGTTAGTTCCTCATTCATGTCATGTGCATTCATAGTCGTCATATTACTATTGGTAACTTCGGGTGGTGGTAACTCTGGGCCATCTAGGTTCAGACGACGATAAAAATATTTACATTCAGTAGATAACCATGGCTTTGTTGCTAGGTGCCGGCGCTGGAGCCGCGTGTGCTTTTGGTTACGTCAACTGTGATCTAAATAGTGTATCACAAGTTCCAATTGAGATTGATCAATGTGAAGAAACCCACAAACAGATGGTAGAGGAATATGGTGAGGATTATCTCACAAATCGTGAAAAGATGCCCTTAACGGCATATGGACTCCAGTACATTAAGAGTATTGGTTGTGAATCAACTTTCAATTGGGAAGGGTTAGCTGATGAGTTTTGTCAATCCCTCGGCAATTATACAGAACAAATCGGAGGTGGTCTAACATGTGAGGACAGGGACAGAAAAAATGTTTTGAGGTCTCAATGGTGTCTCAATCAAGATGGACCTAAGTATTTAACAACTTTAGCATCTAACACAAGATTAGGTATAGATGCAGAAAATCGTATTAAAAGTGACAGTAGATGTACTAAAGAAAAATTAAGAGACAAATATGATGAAACATGGGAAAAATACTGTCAGGCTAAACCCGATGATAGAGACTGTATATGCTACAACATGAAGAATAACGTGTGTGATGCGAACCCGGAAGCGGCTGGATGTGCATACTATAAAGTCCTTGAGGAAAACAAAGAGGCTTTCAGTACAAGAGAAGAGAGAGCCGAACTCGAAGAGGGTGAAGAGGTTGCGTCCTACAATATCCTTAAAACAAAGGGACACTGTAGACCAAGGTCGTGTGATAGTGGTTATATTCCTCCAGATGTTAAGAGTGACTGTGCAGACACTTACCCAATATGTGGTAAAGATATAGACATACGTACACATTCAAACAGTCAGATTGCTGTCAAATGTAACTATGATCCAAATAGAATACGTACATTTCCAGATTGGTGGACCGAGGAGAGAGATACAAGTTTCATGGACAGAGCTTTAGATAGACAACCCCCATTCGATAAGTTTCCTCTCAATAGACTTCCGATCACCCGTTTCCCCAAACGCTTTAGGTGGAAGGATAAAAATGTGAGGTATTTGACTTACTATTCAAGTGGGTCTTCACTGTGTTTGTGTATATTATTCATACTTATAATGTCAAGCTTAAAGAGAAAGTAAAAAATTACTTTATGTGGTGTTGGTGGTGTTGCCATTCTTTTGAGGGAACACCTCTAAGTATGCCTTATAAATACGATGATCGTAGAAACAAGTTTTACACGGCTGGCAACTACTGTTCATGGAGTTGTGTAAAGTCTCACGCAATTGACAAATATGGGTGCACAGTGGGGAGTCGTATCTGTGGAAACGTGGTGATGATGCGTAAAAAAATGTTCAATCAGATTGGACCTGTAAAACCTGCACCAAATAGATTTATGCTAAAAGAATTCGGTGGTGATATGACTATAGAAGAATTCAGAAAAAATCAAACGAGGGATGTAGAAGAACCTAAAAAAATTGAAACTACACCAGTGATAGATAATACAGTACCCATTATTTCAGACACAAAGAGGATGGATGAAATAAAGAATGCATCGTCATCTAATAACGCACTAAAACTAAAGAGGACTAAGCCGCTCAAACGAAGTCACAATAACTTAGAATCAGCTTTGGGTCTTATTATCACGCCTAAAACCTAGAACCCTTTGTTGTTTATTAGTGGGTATAGATGTCGGTAAACAAATAGTTTTTTTACTGTGAACCCAATTAGATCCGTCATACGCTACCCATTTAATACCAACCTTCTCTATAGCTTTCCTACAGAGGACACATGGAAGTGAGTTCCCGTGACCGTCACAGGTTTTTCGTTGAACTATCATCTCTCCATATTTCCTATGTAGCCATTCAGAAAATTGATGGGGTTTATACCCCTTTTTCATACATTGTCGGTAAAGTTGTTTTATGAGTCTCCTCTCACCGCATATGACATGTCCACCTTGCGCCTCCGCGTTCGGATTCTTTGACATGTAACTTTCAACTAAATAGAAAGGCATCACGAACAATTATTACACGTTGACCCCGGAAACACAAACGAGCACTTTTCACACTCGTTAAGCACACTTAGGTTTTTCTTTTTCGGGACAAGTCCTTTGGAAAAGCGATCAAGTTCTTTTACAGTATATATTCCGTACTGTATCATAACCTCCAGAGGAGGGAACTTCATACTACATTGTTAGTGGCCCAAATCCTTAATTTGGTTTCATACAGCACGAAAAGATATTTGCTACAGCCTTTTTAGCTTTAAGCATACCGGCAAAACCATCAATAATAGGTGGAACCATAGTCTTGAGAAGAATTTCAAACTCCGTGTCTTCCTTACCCTCGTCAATCTCCTCAATGAGGTGGTAAAGAAGGGCTATGACGAGCTTCTTCTTTTGGGGACCCTCAAGTTGCTTGAACTTAGCGGCGTTGATCATCAACTTTGCAACAATAGGGGGGATGTCTTCCTTTTGCAGACCGTCACCGAGGTATTCTCTCTTGATCTCTTCAACTATAGTGATAACTTCCCTGGCATCAATCTTTCCGGTAAACTTTTCTAATATAGCGTCCATTTATATTCTTAGTATAGATTAAAAATGAATACAGATAACGTAATTGCAGCAGTCGCGTTTGGTATTGGTTTTATACAGATGTATCAAGATCTGATTAAATCTGATAAGGTTGATGAGAAGTCTAAAAATGCTGTCATATTGAGTATCATCGCGAGCTCTCTTTGGTTCATTTACCAGTCTAGAAAGTATGGTATGAACTTTACAGTAGCTTACACCGGAATCGGGTTAGCTATTCAGGTTTACGTATTGAATAAGATCCTCATTAAAGAAAGTGAGAATCTTCCGAATCTTCCAGATCTTCCAAATCTAAATAAACTATTTTAATAGGCTTAAAGTTTGCTTACGTCATCAATGTAGAAATGTCTTCCATTATTTGCGCTCGTGTTACTCCCAAGCCTTCTACTACTTCTTCTACCAAGAATGTGAAGACTCCACGTGCTTCCACAAAGGTTCCAGTCAAGGGAGCCCTTGACACTGGTATGCTAAAGGCTGCACGCTTCGCTGAGGTTGTCAACGGTCGTGCTGCTATGCAAGGTGTTCTTTGGGGTTCTCTTGATTGGATGATGTCTGGTGAGAATATCATTCAGCAAGCTGAGGATCCAATGTATGCAGCTGCTGCCACTGGTGTTGTGACTACATTGGCCGCGGCCTCGCTCATCACCGTTAAGGATTTTGGGAACGAGGAGTTTTGGTCGTTCACTCCCGAGGCTGAGCTTAAGAATGGTAGGCTTGCTATGCTTGGATTCACCACTCTGTTGGGGTTGAGTGCCATGTAACCTAAAAACTCTATTATTTCAATTTTTTCATTCATTGTTAATGTTCCTGTCCTACGTATCACGTGAGACACGAGCATCAAGAGAATGTATACATTTATAGCTATTGGTTTCATCCTATATTATACATTTATGCCAATTTATTGTTATTTAACGAACGAGAGATCGTCATAAATCTGGGGCGCATGACATACGCAGAACCAAGAAGGGTGAGGGTGAAGAGCACAACGCTGAACGTAGAATAACCCTTCTCGGCCTCCTTGGCATCTGGACAATTGAGGGTCCAGTTGAGAGCTGCGGCACCTCCAATGAGACCCATGAGAGAATAGATGATCATGAAAACACCAGCCTCGTTGTTGGCAAGCTTGGTCACTAGGAGAGTGAAAGGAATGGTGAGGGCGATGGTGAGAGTGATCGCAAGGTACTTATTGAGGTTCTCCTGAACAGGCTTACCCTTCATAGAATCACATTTGGAGAAGACGTTAATACCAATAGAGGCGGTCACCATGTACAGAAACCCAAGAACAAGGATACCAAAGACGGTAGTCCAAGACACTTCAAGGTCAACTTTACCAGAGGCAATAGCCCTGGCATTGTTGTACATCCTGGAAGCTCTTTCAGATGCAGCTATGTTAGACATTTATTATACTTATAGAAATTAATCTATCATCAGATAGATGAAGATACCCGAAGTTGCATTTATCAAACATTGTCCCAATTTATCTCCTGAGAGAAAGGTCTTCCTACAAGAGCATCTCAAAGAGAGGGTTCCTATTAAAGATATTCGTTGGGTTGAAGATTACAACCACGACCATCCATTTGTGCAATGGTTGAATGTAAAGTTAAATCTTCCTTATGGTCCCAAGTTGACTAGTAATTTTGTTAAAAGTATCATAATGATGAAACAAATGGTCGATGAACGAATTGAATGTGCTCTTCATATTGATGACGATGTTGTTTTTTACCGAGATTGGGAAAAAATCTTGAATAGTATTCCCGATGAAGTTGAACAAAATGGATTCATAAATTTGGGAACTTCTCCATTTTTCAATCTTCAACCAAAGTTACGTCAAGTGTATCAATTACCCAATAATGGTGGTTGTGAAGTTACTTGGATTTCTCTTGATTTTGCAATTTCTTTTCTCACCAATCTAAACATGGATGAAGCACCCGATATTGTGGTTCATGGTATGCTAAATTCTTCTAAAAAACCCGTACTTAACATTCCAATCACCCATCAAACATCAAATATAGAACGGGAAAGTTCACTTGATCATGACACTAGAAAACCATCTAATTGGGCAGCATATGTTCAAAACTATAAAAATCTTCCAAAGATTAATTTCAACAAACTCCTTGAGGAGTTCAAACAGTTTGAAGAAAAGAAGAAGAGGGTTGAAGACAAATTTTATGAACTCTATGGAAAGAGGGTGGATATTAAAAATGTCAAATACGTTCTAAACGAAGATCAGGATCATCGTGTAAATATTTTAGATTTTAAACTAATTGAAAACAAAATGAATATTTGACCTCCCGTATGCTCCAGCGCTATATCCAAATGTTGAAAGATCTGTAAGGTCCTGATTACCCGCAGTTATGTATAAATCTTTACATTTTGAAAGTAAAAACCAATCAATATAACACGCGAGCCTCTGTTCTCGTCTGACATCATAGTTTTTGAGTGTGTCACACTTATATGTGAGTACTATGTCATGCTCAAGGGTTATAATCTTCTCCGGAAAACGCTTCTTGAACATATCTTTGATTTCATGGCTGTCACTCGCCAGAAATATTTTACCATCACAATCTTCAACAATCTTTATGAACTTTTCTATAGCACTGTCCTTCGCAAAGTATGCCCTCTTTATGTTTCCATTTTCATCTTTACCGTGACAACCTATATCTTTCGAGTCTTGGGAACATGCTCCACGACGAATATGGATACCTACACTCAATCCATGTGGTAACCATTGTACATGTTTATTAATTATTTCTTGAAGTTCTTTTGTGGGTTTGATAATCTTGTTGAGATTTGAATGAACCTGATGAAAGTATGTAGGGTTTATTAAAATGCGAGCATCAAACTTTTCCTCATTTGGATCATCGGTAATTTCAAATCCGTGAAAAGTTACACCTCGGTCCACATCCATTAAACTTTTGTAAACACGTGGTTTTGGGGATCGGTGTACTAAATCAGATAAACATAGAGCAACATTACCCCATCCCATAGAATCTGGGAGGTAAAATGTCATTATATGGTTATGGTTGATATATTCTTTAATCTTTTAGAAATTTAATAAGATCTTCTCTACGCTTCTTTTGTGCCCATCCCAATTCCTTCAACTTTTTGGCACAAATGTGATATCTCGTGTCATTAAATGGACGATCATCCACGTATGTGATCCACTTGTCATAATCTTCTGTGTCCAAAATAGTTTTTATCATCAACTTCGTAACTTCCATCACACTTATCTCATCGTCGGATGCTATGTTATAGATTTCACCGGATGTACCCTTCTTCCACACAGTATCAACTGCATCAACGACATCATCAACGTGCATGAAAGCCCTTTTAACTTGGGCACTACGAGTTCCATGGATCGTACACTTCTTACCTTCCCTCAATAGTCTCTTAAACTTTGGTATGAGTTTTTCTGGATATTGATTTGGGCCATATACATTGTTACACCTAATCACTTTGATATCCATATCAAATGATTGAATGTATGACCTAACGATCATCTCAGCTGCAGCTTTAGATGCCGAATATGGATTAGTGGGTTTAAGTACACCTGTAAGTTCTGTGAAGGGTTCATCTGTGAGAGACTCACCATAAACTTCGTCTGTGCTAAAGTGAATAATCTTGGTATCGGGTATATACTTTCTACACATCTCAATGAGTACATGTGTACCATATGTATTGTCCATAGTGAAACTAATGGGGTCAATAAATGAGTTATCCACATGACTTTGTGCAGCAAAGTGAAACACGTAATCAAAATTGTAAAAGTTTATGACACTCTCAACAAACTCTGGATTGCATAGAGAACCGTGAAATAGAACGGATGCACCTTTATCTAAATTGTGCACGTTTGAACAATAATCAAGTTTATCAATATTCACAAATGTTATATCCGGATACCGTTTATGCATGATGTTAATAAAGTTGGATGCGATGAATCCACACCCCCCTGTTACCAATGCATTAGGCATTTACTTTAGTAGCCGCAAATGTTTTAAGCAAATTACACACACGGTCAACATCTTCAATGTCTAGACCGTGATGGGCACCCAAAAGGAAACCATCCTTCATGATCTTATCGGCATTTTCAAACTCACCTAGGTATTCACGAAACGCTGGATGCCTGGTAATGTTACCCGCAAAGGTTACACGGGTCTGTACGTCATTCTCTTCCAGATACTTAACAATCTCTAGACGATCGGGGCACTGGAGTGGAATTGCAAGCCAGTTTGGATTTTGAGAGTCATCGGGAAGTGTAAAGTAAGGACAATCCTTGAGATTCTCTAGGTATCTCTTAATATTTTCACGCCTCTTACGCAAGAATCCCTCAAGTTTGTGAAGCTGTACGAGACCAAAAGCTGCATTCATTTCACAAGCCTTGAGGTGATAACCTGCTACACCATACAGGAACTTCCAGTCGTATGGGATACCATCAACTGAATGATTGAATCGCTCACTGGGTTCTTCAATATTGTCACCGATACGTCCCCAATCCCTAAACATGAGGGATCTCTTGAGGTGCTCATCATCATTAAACATTACCATTCCACCTACACCACCCGCTGTGATCACATGACTCGCGTAGAAGCTGGTAGTACTCACATCAGTGCAAAATGTATGAGTAATAGTGTCCGCCGAATCTTCAAATAGAATTAGGTTAGGGAAAGCCTCTCTAATGGCCGGCCAATCTGGTACATTTCCAATTAGATTAGGGAGAAGAAGACATTTAGTCTCTGGTGTTACAACTTTCTTTAACTCTTCAACACTTGGCACATATGTATCAAGACCAACGTCACAAAATACGGGCTTTAGACCCAACTGAACTAGGGGGGCCACGGTCGTAGCAAACCCACATGCGGGTGTGACAACTTCAGATCCCTTTGGGAGATCTAGGGCACATAGACCCAAAAGGATGGCACTACTACCAGAGTTTACAAAGAGTCCATGTTTCTTTCCGAATAGGTCAGCCACTCTCTTCTCAAACTCCACAGTACGATCACCAAAGCCAGCGAGCCAGCCATCGCGCAAGCAAGCCTCAACGGCTTTAATTTCTTCCTCCCCATATGATTCAAATTTGTTGGGTGCATACCAAACTTTCTTGGGCATTCTGATATGTTATGCTTCAATACTTTTAAGCAATGTGTTTCATTTTAATGTTGTTTGGATTTTCCAACTCTAAAAAGTCTAAGATATCCTTCTGAAATTTTTCAGTTCCAATGTCTTCAAACTTTAGAACGAGGAGTTTCCCAGGTTTGTCTTTGAAATAATCTAAAACTCTCTGATTATGGGCTTCGTATACAAGCTTTATTTTTTCTTTGTGATCATCTGTGCATGGCCCGGAAATTCCATATGTTACTAGATTTGTTTTATCTCTGGCAATCGCTAACTGTTTATTCGTGTGATTCATATAACTTTTAAGGAAAGATTCAGTTTCTCTTATGCATATGATAAATTTTGAATCGTCAAAATTTTCGTTTATATACTTATACATTCCAAAATATGGAATGTCTCGAGCTAACATATTTTCATGATCATGGAGAAACTTATAAATTTGCGGGTTTTCAACTACACCTCTATGAATAGAAGATGTGATGTCCTCACCACTTACATTGAAATGACCTAATAAAAGATCAGTTGGGTGAGAATGTAAATCAACCGAATTACCAGCGTATGTTTCGTAATTTACTACATCGTTTATGAAATCACCAATACTACGAGACGCTGTTTTGAAAAATCCACAATAAACAATCTTCATTATATCATACATAACGGCGAACTCTTTATACTTTTAATAACATTCAATTCAGTGATAAAAATCATATAGGTTAAAGTATTGAATTAACTTTAAACAAGATGGCAAAAGTCTGTGTATTAGGTGCAAATGGGTTTGTGGGTAAAAATCTCGTAAGAAATACAGATTGGGTGGGTGTGACTAGACAAGATGTAGATCTTACCGATCAAAAGTCTGTTCAGGAATATTTTGATAAACATGATTACGATGTCGTGATACATTGTGCAGTCATTGGTGGAAGTCGTCTCAAAGTGGATGATGGTGAAGTTATATATAAAAACCTTCTCATGTTTGAAAATGTTGTCAGAGTCTTCAAAGGAAAATTGATTTACTTCTCAAGTGGCGCAGCTTTACGTGGAAATCCACCAACTGATCCATATGGTCTCTCAAAATGGTTAATAGATAGACGTATTGAAACTATTCCAAATGCCTACTCACTCAGGATCTGGGGATGCTACGGACCGGACGAACTGCCAACAAGATTTAGTGCAGTATGTAAAAGAGATGGACATGTCATCATTGAACAAGATAGATATTTTGATTTCATAGATGTTCAGGATGTCAAAAAGGTTGTTTTGGAATATGTGAAAGGTCGTCGCAACGATAAAGAATACAATTTAGTATATCCGGAAAAATTACTCCTTTCACAATGGGCGGAACGGTTTGGTGCCAATTGGGAAATTGTAGACAAATCAAATCTTGGTGAACCTTATCACGCATAAATAATTTTTGAACTTATTCCGTTATCAATTTTTATTGATTGTCCAGTGATTGAAGTGTTTTCAAAACATAATAGATAACACATTTTACAAATATCTTCTATATTTACAAAAAATGGTGAAATTTTTTCCATTTCTTCTTTTGATAATGTATTCCGTGTCATTTCATTATCAATTGGACCCGGTAAAATAGAATTGATAAGTATGTTTTTATCATATAATGTTATATGCGAGGCTCTTACAATTCCACCAACAGCACTCTTTGATACCGTGTAGGATAGTTTATTAACACGTCCTCTCTCTTCCATGACAGAACTTATTATACACAATCTTGCACCATCTTTTATCTTATTGTTCGATACGAGGTAATCCATTGACTTCACTATACCGTTTACATTTACATCCATCATTGTATCGTAAACGTTATAATCCAACGATCCAATTTTATCATTATGATTTGATCCAGAACACCATATTATAGTTTCGATGTCATGATACGAATCCAAACCTTGTGTATTGTTAGGTTTTGACATGTCATACACATCTCGTGTAACATGTGTTACACGTTTATTCATGTTCATCAGATGTTGTGAAATATGTCTACCCACGTATCCATTTGATCCAAAGACGAGATTCATAATTTAGATATATATGAATAAACGTGTTTAACCATATTTATGTCAACCTTTGTCTTCACCATACATGAAACACCATTTTCAACTTTTATGAGATTTATAGTGTTACCCGTCACCTTTTTGTCATTTTGTAAAATATTGAGAAATAGTTCTTCATCATGTTTTATATGACCAGTGTATAATTTCATCGTATCCAAAAAATTGTGATATTTCGAAACATCTTGACCAAAGTAACAATCAACAACATACATACCAAGTAAAACTGCAATTCCATGAGGTATTTTAAAATCCGAAATAGTCTCAAAAACATGACCAAAAGTATGACCATAATTTAAAATTGGTCTAATTGTGCGTTCGTATTCATCTTCTTCGATGAAGGCTTTTTTTATGTTAAGACATGTTTTGATGGATTCGTCCATATTGTCAATTTCCCAAGGAACACCCGCAATTGAAAAAAGTTTGAGTATTTCACCAACTCCGGAGTCTATGTCATCATTAGATAATGTTTGTAGATACATGGTATCTATATTTACCAGATCGGGTGGGTACATGGTTCCCAATTGATTTTTATATTTTTTAAAATTTACGTTTACTTTTGAACCTATGCAACTGTCACACATAGAGAGAAGAGTTGTGGGTGTATAATACCAATTCAAACCTCTCTTATACATTGAAGCTGCCATACCTGCAACATCTTGTGTTATACCACCCCCGTATACATGAAGTGTGTCACTCTTTTTTGTGTTATAATCCGATAGTTGTTCAATCACATTCAAAACATTTTCCATATATTTGTTTTCTTCGATAGCATCAAATGTAATAATTCTATCATAATCTGATGAGATGTCGTAAAGTTCTGACACTTTTTTATCTATGATCAAAACATCTCGAGTATTTATCAACGGTTTTTTATTAAATTTTACCACATAGTTTTTTGTTTTTGAACGGATAGGTATGACATTTTCTGTATGTATGTCATATTTTATGACTCTACCACCCACGGTAAAAGACATTTAATGATACTAACATTTAATCTTTATATAAAGAAATTGGTCACAATCAAATAAATGCAGGCTAGTATACTACAAAACCTATCACTGCTAAAGACCATAGGAGCAGTTGGTGTGAAAACTTCATTTGAAGACGAAGGTGCACACCCAAAGAATGTACAAAAGCTACGTTTATTGACAAATAAGACGGGTCTTGATTTAAACCTTAAAATTGGTGGGGCAGAAGCAAAGACCGATTTTAACATGGGTATTGAGATGGATGTAGATGGCGTGGTTGCGCCGATGATTGAAAGTGATTTTGCCCTTTCAAAGTTTACATCATTTTCAAAAAACGTTGACATCACACGTGGTATAAATATTGAATCCAAACAAGGTATTCATAATATTGATTCTATGTTACATTCTGAACCCATGAACGATATAGATTATGTATGTATTGGTAGAGTGGACTTGGTAACATCATACGATAAACCAAGGGATTTTATCGAGAGTGCCGAGTTTAGAAATATTGTCACGGATACTCTCATCAAAATAAAAGATAGGGGTAAAAAGACTTATATGGGTGGTTCGGTTGACATATCAAGTTATGACTTCATAAGATATCTTTATAAGAATAATCTCATTGACAAAGTGGAGACGAGATATATCGTTTTCAACGTGAACGACAATTTTTTGAACAACTTTGATGAGTGTATCATTGAAGCGCATAAGTTTGATTACGAATATATGAATATGTTACTTAACATAGGAACTATGGATATTAGACAATATTCAGATAGACGTGATTTTATAAAAGAACGTATTGATAAATATTAAATTCTTTTTACAAACATATTCTCTTCCAAAACTTCATCATCTAAAAATGGTGCCATCTCTTCATGCGGCATATTTTTAAATGTACCATCTGCTAATGGTTTATTTGATACACTTGGGAATCTCTTTTGTTCGTTACACACAACTTCAACAACGATTGGCCCATCTACATGTGTGAGATACCCAATATCATAATCTTCTTCAACTTTGTAATATGGAATGTCATAGGCCTTTGTGACTTTTTCAATATCACAAAAGGTAATATCACTTGACGAACTCGTACCAAATTCTCTTTTGAATACGGTGTTTTGTGTAATTTTTATGGCACCATATCCACGATTGTTAAATACCATTACAGTAACTGGTAAGTTACAATGCTTTAATGTTTGCAACTCTTGTACGTTAAACTGGAATGATCCATCACCCAAAATTGCATAGGTTCTCTTTCCGTGCATAGATGCTCCTATGGCAACGGGCATTTCATATCCCATATCTCCGTGACTACTAGTGACAAAACGATCCCCATTCTTGTACTTATACATGTGCCATACAACACAGTATATTGAACCAGATGAAGCTGTCACACATGAATTTGGAAGTTTTGCACTGAAAAATTTTTGAAGATGCCTGTAAGGACACACGCGATCATCGTTTTTAGGGGGTAATTCCTTGTCCCACATGTCTTTCCACTCGTGGTTTTTTGTAATCCAATCGGGTCGGATTTTAGTACATGGAAGATTGATATCAAAGAATGTGTTAAGATCCATGTGTATCTTCACATCAATTTCCTTCTTTTCCAGAAACTCTGAAGTATCTATATCTATGTAGACAACTTTAGCTTCCCGTGCGAACAGTTGTCTATTGTATCCAGTGATGCTCTTAGAAAGTCTACAACCTAGACACAGGATTAGATCTGCATTTTGAATGGCAAAGTTACCAGATCTGTTTCCCAAAATACCCACTTTACCTGTGTAATCATCTCCCAAATCACTTCCAAAATAGCTCACAACATAGGGAAGTTTGTGTTCTCCTAGAAACTTTCTAAACTGTTCTCGTGTCTTGGAAAGATGAATACCATTACCGGCAAGGATAATTGGTCTCTCGGAATTTGACCACAAGTCCAAGAAATCTTGTGGAAGTTGTGTATCTGTTACCCTCTTTAGAGCTAGACGCGTTGGAAGTATTTCTGGGACCTGCATTGATTGTACATCAACTGGTACGGATAACCAAACTGGACCCAATCTCCCAGTTGTGAGATTCTCATAGCATTCTTCGAGGACGCGATGTACCTCACTTGGGTCACGAAGTTCAATCGCACATTTCGTGATACCTTTAACACATTCAACGATGTCGCAATCAGATCCAAAGTAGCCCCGATCCTTACCACCACGTGACCTAATATTGTCTTTACTTTGCACTTGTCCACTAATGAAGAATACAGGGACACTATCCTGATACGCAATGAGACATGGAGTCATTGCATTTGTTGCGCCACACCCAGAAGTTACACAGCACACACTTGGATTATGTTCATAGGCAGACCATCCTAGAGCTGCGTAGCCCGCGGGCTGTTCACCATGAGTGTAGGTTACGTCAAATTTCTCACCAAACGAATCATTCAAGTGCATCGCAAATCCACCCGTGACAGAAAAGCATTTTTGAACTCCGCGTTCTATGAGAAAGTTTGTGATATAGTCAGAGACTTTCATTATAATTTATATGTTAAAAAACTTTAAACCAACTTACAACGAATCATAATATTCCCCCTGTTTATCTTGGCGCTCAACAGTCTTGATGTGGAGCAAGGAAACGAGTGGTTTGGCATCAACCTTTGCGACGTTGTCGGAACCGGTGAGACGTTCGTGGAGATCATTCTCCCACTTGATCTTACCATTGTTCTTGTAGTAACGACCCTGGTAGTCTGGGAAGTTGATCCAACCCACTTCATTAAGGCTAAACTTATGAGTGTCCAACCACTCGGCGGTGTATCCCGGGCAGATGTTGATTCGTGGGATGTACATAATGTCACCATCAAAAGACTTGATGTTTACAATTAGAGCCTCCTGTGGCATCTCATCCGCGTCAATCACAAAGATGTAATCACCTTTACACTTTGTCGCGTGGTAGTTACGATGATCGGAGAACTTTCCATCAAACTCTCTCTCGTTGACAACAATCTTGTCACCATAGAACTTCAAAACTTCACGAACTTCTGGTGTAACTTTACCGGAATCCACGAGGATGTTGATTTCATCACCCTCATCCTTAACTTTTAGAAGGAAGTTCACGAGAGACTTGAGCTCACGATCTTCGTTGCATACGCAGATGGCATAGGAAATGTTAACCATTATACAAGTTAAAGTAAACACCCCTTTAAATAGCAATGAAGTATATTACGTATTCTTTATGGGGAGATAATAAAGTGTATACTTACGGAATCATTGAGAATGTTTTGGATGCAAAGAAGTTCTATGAAGGATGGATTGTAAGAGTTCACTATAACGATACTGTACCCCAAAATATCGTGGATTGGTTGAAAACACAAGACAATGTTGAAGTTGTTCATCATCCAGGTACAAAGGCAAAGGCTTCAAATACTCTGTGGAGATTTGAAGATTTGTTCATCAGAGATGCCACAGTTTTGTCTAGGGATGCAGACTCTAGATTTTCAGAAAGAGAAGTTAACCTTGTAAATGAATGGTTGGAGTCCAACAAAGACTTTCATATCATACGTGATCATAAACACCACATGGTCCCCATTCTTGCAGGTACCTTTGGGTGCCGAAATAATTGTTTAGAACATATTGGTATACCCGGGCCACTTCGTAATATTAACAGTGTACCATGTCAGTATATGAAAGGACAGAAATTAATGCAAGAGTTTATTTATTTACACACAGGTGATCGTGATACATATTTGGTTGATCAGATATTTCTAGCCTATTACGTCTACAACTATATAAATAGTAGCGCTATGATACATTGTAGCCACAACGCATATGAACCTTTTGCAATTAAAATTAATCCAGTTGAACAGGGATTTGTGGGAGAAGTCGTCACAGATTGTTCAAGAGCATCGGAGATTATGAATGATAAAGAAACGTCATTTGAACGTATTGGAGCATATTAAAAAATAAAACACAAGAGTATGGTAAGTATGGAATCCCACGCCGAAATCAAGGATAAGTGTGACGGTCTCGAAACTCGGTTAGACGAAATTGCTGCCGATATTCGGGACCTACCGTTTGACTATAAACTTGTTGAAAAGTATAACAATATAGACGAAGATATACAAAAATTATATGAATGGTATGACAGTATGAAAACACTTTTTAAACGGTACTCTCAAGAGAAACTTCTAGTTGAAAAGAAGCTTCAAGAGTTGGAAACAAAAACAAAGTTCCTCAACAATGAAGTGCAGAATATCAAATTACAAGAGTTTTCTCGTGACCGACACGGAGGCTCGTATTCACAATTACATCATATCCAGCATCCTTAAGATTCTTACAAAACGCTACATCTTCTGAACACATATCCCTAAGTACCTTCCCATCTTCAGTTTCCATCTCAATGAGTGGATAACTAAAGTATGGATACTTTAGATTTTCAATGACACCCTTGCGACACGCAAAGAAACCCATTCCGTTGTAGGCAACTTTCATGTATTTCTGGGATGTATCCAACTCATTCACTTTGATAAATTCAAAGGTTCCATTCTTTTTGAAGTACTCATCGTCCCACTTCTTGACAGCTGCGTAGTGTTGAAGGTCAGACATTCGGTAAAGACCTGATACTACCGGGTGCTTATCTGTGTCTTCAATGAGTTCAATGACTTGTTCGGGAATAAAAAAGATATCTGAATCAATGGTGAGCCAGACATCATAGTCCACCTTTCCATCAAATGGTACTTGTGTAGCACCACGCATGACATCCAACCCCAAAGTTTTCATACGCGAGAATGAAACAAAACTGGAATATTCATTAATGAGTGTAACCTTGTACCCTTTTTGTGTAAGCACCATGAGGGTTTCAGACCAATTTTTAAGAAAATTACCAGAATATTCGCGACCGGGAAGGGCTATGATTACTTTCTTCATACTCTCTATTTAGACATTTAATACTTTAAGCACCTCATTCACCGCTGGGTGTCTAACAACATCGCTTTCATCCATCTCAACGTGTTTGATGTACTCGTAATCCATTCCATGAAGTTTATAGGTTAGGAACGCGAGTCCATTTTCTTCACCGAGGTCGGATTGTTCCAGATCTCCGGTAACAATTAATTTAGTGTTATAACCTATACGAGTTAAAAGCATCTTCATTTGATTTGGTGTTGAGTTTTGCATCTCGTCGGCTATAATTACGGTGTTGTCAAAGGTTCTACCTCTCATGTACCCAAGGGGTTCAATGGTGATAGAACGATCCATTTGATTGATGGAGAGATACTTTTCAAAAATGTCAAACATAGGTTTTGTCCATGGTTCCATTTTCTTATCCATATCACCCGGGAGATACCCCATATCTTCATCCGCAGCCACGATGGGCCTTGTCAGAATAACTTTACCCCTGAAAGATTGCTGGATATGCTCTATACCGATTTGACACGCAAGCATAGTCTTACCTGTGCCAGCGGGTCCTGTACCAATCACAATTGGTTTAGGGGACCTGAGCGCTAACATATATTTACACTGACCAGCAGTTTGGGGGAAGTTCATATACAATAATTTAGATAATTTTTCCCGCCAACAAATATAAAAGATACGGTAGATATTTTTGTAGGGTTACTATAAGATGGATTACCACTTCATCCAAATGAAACCTACGAAGGCTTTTTTAAGTATCGTAGATCCAAACAAAAAAAGTCGGTTTGTTTGCTTCAACGACAAAAGGACTGCGGAGGTTTTTGTAAATTATGTAACAACATTTAGATCTAAACATGGTTTTTGGCCCAATATGGACATGTCTAGACAAGTGAAAACTGTAAAAAGTAAAGTTAATTTTAAACCGCGAAGCCCGGAAGAATTGAGGGAATATATATCACTTGATACATACGACTATGAGACGATTTATAATATGGCACGACGTACAAATGCATCTTTCATTTGCGTCACCGATTTTGCACATAGCCCCGACGGAGAACATCAACAGCGTGTGACATTTTCTGGACAGGAATGGGACGGTGAAGCAGATGAGGCTGCATATAGGGATTTACTTGAATTTAAATATCAAGTTGAAGAGTAATTACCTAAGGCTCAGGACTTTCGCGTAATACAGCTGGTAAATCAATCACGACATTTGGTTTGGGTTTTCCCATCGCTTTGTATAAAACCATTACTATTATAAGATATTGTCCAACTGGCATATCTGTACCCGGATTAATCTTTACCCAAGAACCATCCTTAAGTTTCATTAATTTGTTATCTTCGGATAACTTGTTTTGTTCAGTAATTTGGGGTTTATCCTCAAGCATTTGGTCCATTAATGGAAGTTTTCCATCATAAAAATCATCTACGAATTGCTGGATAAGTTGGTTACCGTCTTTGTCTGTTATGTCCCTAACCCGTCCATCTGTAATTCTTTCGAGGTATAGACAATCAAGTGTTCCGTCTGGACATGTTCCTTCATCCTCATTGAATATATCCGCACCACCTCTGTTTGGATCCGAGGTTGAGTTTGGATTATAAGCATATAAATTGTATTCCGCGCCATCAAACGCATCGATTGGGACATTTCTGTTAGCCGACATGACATAACCCTCAGTACCGCCAGTTTGTTCACTACCACCGATTACGATAGTTTCAGGATCTTGCTCTGAAGGTCCCGGAGATGGACCAGGGGATGGACCTGGAGAGGGTTCATCCTCCATCTGTGTAAAATAATAATAAATCAAAGCTGCAACTAAAATTGTCACCACGACCGCAATTATGTAACCATACATTTTATATTATGTTGAGAAAATTTACAGGTTTACACTTAAAATGTGAATGAATCGCAAAATATTATGCATCTGGGGGACCAGTCTCACCACCTTCGGGTCCCTCGCGCGGGTCAGGTAAGTATCTATTTTTTACTCTGTCAAATGTGTCTTTAGCATTTTTAACATTTAAGATAATCTTGGAAGGTTTTTCAGTACCGGCAATTTTCATAGCGACAAACAGTGACAAAAAATACAAGGATGCAGGTAGATGATTTGGTTTAATCACGTCACCCGCTTGTAAACGTTCACTACTAGCTTCTGTAGCTAATTCTTGTTTAGCAATAAACTGCCCATCCTTGAACTCTACACGTGGTTTAAGATCATCAAATAATGGAGAGTCTATATCCAATTTATCATCCCAAATATCATCAGCCATTTTGTTCACCATGTTAACACCTTCCTTGTTTACTACATCAATTAAGGTACCCTCACTGTCATATTTTGCGATAAACCAACAGTCATGACCTCCACCCGGACACTCGGTGTAGCCCTGCAGCTTTTCAATATCCGTCAGACTCAAATCGTATACATATGCAAAGCCATTAGTATCAGTAGTGTCATATGCTGAGCAGTAGTCTTCAGCGCTCTCGGTGCCACAAGTAAATATTTGTGGCATTTGAACATAACCTTCTCTCTTGGGCATCATTCGGTAACCTTCCGAGAGTGAGGCACCTTCTTCTGTGATAGTTAGGGTTGATCCTGGAGAGGGACCTGGAGAGGGACCTGGAGAGGGACCCGGAGAGGGTTCATCCTCCATCAGTGTAAAATAGTAATACGCAAGTGCGCCTAAGAGTATCAATAGGATGACCACAATCACGGTCGCCGCGTAGCCATCCATCTTTATCTTATGTTAAGAAAAAAAGACTAACTTAAAAATATCACCACCTGTACATTAAGAATGTGTGGCATCTTAGCCCTCTTCGGTGAGGAAGTGGAAGTTTCTGAATACAAACTTACTCACCGAGGTCCCGACGACTATTGTACTAAAACATTGGGTAAATGTCGCATGGACTTTTATCGTCTAGCAATCAATGATCTTACAGATGCTGGTATGCAACCTTTCCGACAAGATGACAAAATGTTGGTATGTAACGGTGAGATCTATAATCACCGTGAATTTCTCACGGGGAGTGAAACAAGTAAGAGTGACTGTGAAGTTTTGATTCCACTCATTAGAGATTATGGTATCATGAAAGCTGTAGAGAAAATCAATGGAGATTTTGCCCTAGTTTATACCGACGGAAAGCGTGTAATAGCCGCACGTGATCCGGTCGGTGTACGTCCCATGTTCTACACGCGTTATGACACAGATTCAATTGCTTTTGCAAGTGAAGCAAAAGCTCTTCTTTTTTTAAACTCCGAGATTCAGATTTTTCCACCGGGTCATATTTACGATTCATACATCAATGACTTTGTGTGTTATCATACGGGTTACTGGCGCGTCTTCAAACACCTGGATGACGAGCCTAGAGATAGACTGAGAATGACTCTTGAACATGCGGTGCATGAACGCATCGGTAACACTGAGCGTGAGATTGGTTTCTTGTTGTCGGGTGGTCTTGACAGTAGCCTTATTGCTTCAATTGCATCTAGAAAGTTAGGTAAGATTAAAACGTTTTCAATTGGACTTGAAGGAAGTCCAGACCTTGAAGCTGCGCGAAAAGTGGCAAAGTATCTAGATACCGATCATACCGAGGTAAAGTTTACTGTGATGGAGGGTCTTGCACATCTAAATGATGTGATTCATTCTCTAGAATCATATGATACGACGACAGTTCGGGCTAGTACCCCGATGTGGCTGTTGTGCAAGTACATCAAGCAGTACACTTCGTGTCGGTACATCTTTTCGGGAGAGGGAAGTGATGAGATTTTGGGTGGCTATCTCTATTTCCACAACGCACCAAATGTTGATGAATATGCATGTGAAAACATGCGCCGTCTCAGGCTTATTCATCAGTTTGATGGATTGAGGGCAGATAGATGCGCTGGTGCCCATGGTCTTGATCTTATTGTTCCATTCCTTGATAAGAACTTCATAGATTTGTGTATGTCTATCAACCAAAATGACAAGAGGGGTGACATTGAGAAGAAAATCCTTAGAGAGGCATTTACAGGTTATCTCCCAGATGAGATTCTATGGAGACAGAAGGATGGGATGAGTGACGCGGTTGGGACAAATTGGGTAGACGAGATCAAGAAATACGCTGAAGCTAACGTGGATGATGCGTGTTTTAGAGATACGAAGAAAATGGCGCGCGATCATAACACTCCTCTCACAAAGGAGGAGGCTCTGTACAGAACAATCTTTTGGAAGATGTATGGACAAGACAATGATCATCTCATTTCTGAGATTTGGAGGCCAAGATGGACAAAAATTAAGGATCCAAGTGCGCGTCTACTTATAGAAAAGAATCCCAAGTAATATAAACATGGCTGAGTTATTTGTCAAAAACTTTGATTGCAAGAATGAGAAACACGTCATGTGGTTGAAGGAAGTTGGTGCGGGTATGGCAAAAGTTACCACTGGTGAGAAGTATGACATTTCTAAAACTGTAAACAATAATCCTCTAAAGGGTAACCCTAAAATGGGTAACCCAATGGATTGGGCCTACATCCACTTTCAATTGGCTATGAAGTATACGAATGCAGTTCTAAACGGTGATGCTTTCATCCCTTCCAACAAATCCGAGGTACTCTTCGAGGGTAAAATCTCTAGGGTCTGAGTTTTCATCCATACGAACGAGTAATACAGGTCCATAAACTTCTTCAACGTCAAATGGTGATGGGAGTTTATTGTGATTAAACCCCTCTCCACACGTGGATTTCATTATTACAACATCAAGGTCGGGCCACTGACCTATAAATGTTGCAGGTCCACCCAATCTCAAAAAAATTTCATTTTTAACTGGATCAATATCCAAGTCTATTTCTTGTATGTTCCCAAATTCTTCTTTTATCAGTACAGCCACAGTCATCTTGAAATCCCACCACAAAAAAATATCAACAGAATGTAAATGAACAACAGAGCGTTACTCTTAGTGGCTGTCGCGGTCGTTATCGTTTTTCTCATGATGAAATGCAAGGAGATGTATAGACCTGATCAATCCGCGTACCGATATGGTTTTGTGGACACTAACCCCGTGCGTCGTACTTCTCAATTTTTTGACACCTGCTCTCCTGAAAATATGGCTGACTGCTCCCGAAATAATCCCTACGAAGGTTTACCACTTCCCTAAGTGACTTAAAAACGTTATAATTTTATATAATAAGAATGGAGAACCCAACTCGTCAATTCGTGGTTGATCGTATCTCGGCTCTCCTCGAGATTCCTAAAGATGACACAATCTGTATAAATCTCGAGAAGAACATTTTGAATCACGCGATGGATAAGGCTCGAGCAATTAATGAGGAGCCTGCTTGGGACAATCATAAGTATTCAAGCATTTATAAACAAAAGTTTCTTCAAATTCAACATAACCTGAAAAGTTCACCAGTTCTGAAAGGTTGGATCATTGACAAGAAGATCAAAACAAAGGATGTGATTGAGATGAGACCTGAAGATATGTGGCCGGGTGGACCTTACGCGAAGACAATGGAGGATAGAATCATCAGGGAAATGAGAAAGGCTTATTTGGCACAGGAGGTTAAGAATCAAGAAGGATTTTTTACTTGTAATCGTTGCAAATCAAAAAAGACGACGTACTACCAGCTTCAGACAAGATCAGCTGATGAGCCTATGACGACGTTTGTATCATGTCTTAATTGCGATAAGAATTGGAAGTGTTAATGTAGTATATAGAATCGGTCCAATCGGTTGGCATGTCACCAACTGAAAGTACAAAGTTATAGCCTAGCTTTCTTTTCATATGAGTTTTTGTTTCTGCACTCGTAAATCCCAAATAATCATAAACAATTCCATGATCCTTCAGTTGTTTGATAGTCATTCTTACACCTAATTCTACACCCGGTCTAGCTGTTATAATCACTATTTTGTAACCAAGAGCTTTCATCCTGTGTAATAATTGAATGATAGGGGTGTTTGGTTCTCCACCTGTCCATATAAGTGTATCGTCTATGTCAAACATCGCCGCATCATTTGGACCAGCTGGACCTATCATATTAATGTTATTAAAGATTTAAATGCTGCGTAATATAGACATGATCGTTGACGTTACATGCGAAGATGACACAATTCAAATCGCGAAGATTATTCGTGAGGATGGTGACACGTATGATGTGAACTTTCTTGAGCCAAAAAGACAAGGTGTATACGACTTTTCTTCTAATGTTGAAACTATCCCAAAAGATACTGTATCTGGATTTTATGATGTAAACAATTTGGAAGATACCGGTCTCTACTACAGATCCGGGAATGGTTATGAACTAGTTGATGATAGTGAAGATGAAGATTATACATGTTCAGACTCCGAAGAATCAGAATCTGATGAAGACGATGACGAGTCCCTCATTGATGAAGATGAAGAGGAGGCTTAAATAATACAATCTATAGTTATTCATGGAATGTCCGGTGTGTTACAGATCACACACGGACTATAAATTAGAATGTGGTCATTCATTTTGTTACCAATGTATTACCCATTGGTACCAAGAATGTGGGAATCACACATGTCCAATGTGCAGGAAAGATATTTTGTTTGAGCGTCATGAGGACACTAGAGAAGTTCATATACAATGTAACCAATATGCTACGGTTGATGACTATGTCCTTTTCCATGAGTTATTGGACAAATACAGAGGTCTATACATAAAGGATGTTGAGTACCTAAGAAATCAAGATTGGGTCAAATGGGTAATGGAACATAGAGCTAAGAATCAATCTTGTACTAGATATATATTCCATGGACTACAAGGAACCGAAAAAGCGCGTTACGAAAAACGACAAGAAGAATCAGAAGCAAGTATATTCACAAAAGTTTATACGTCTTAAAGCTGAACTTTTGGAGAAGAAATTGGCTGAGAATCGTCTGAAGAAACCTACATAAGGTTTAGACTTCAATACAGAGTAACTAGAAGTGATGGCTCCTTACCAACCTCCCAGCGCTCATTACTCTCAGATGGATGTCAGTGATTACACTGAGGATCACATCTTTTCCTTCATTGGTAAGACTGGAAAGCGGTTCTACTGGTTGACCAAGTTTCTTGGACTTGATTACCTTTGGTATGACAAGAACAGGAAGGTGATTGAGATCTGGGGTCCGTACCATACCCATCTTAACAAACAATCTGAACATGTCATCAGATGTGAATTGGATTTTTTTCAACCTAAGTTAGAGGATAACTCCCCACTTTCTCAAGATGAGCATGTACAAACGACCCCCGCCTCGGTCTAAAGTGGTTCACACATCTCGTGAACCAGTGAAGTTCTCCGAGGGGTCTTACTTGCATGGGCTACTTAATCCAGGTCCAACCAAGTGGTATAAATATGTACCAGCACCAGTCTACAAAGAAGATGACTATTTGAAAATGTTACAAAAGAACAACGAGACCCTCGGTATTCCTTACAAAGACCCAAATCTTCCAAAATATGAAAAACCTGTTAAACCAGAATCAAAAAAAGAACCTGAACTCACTTTTTGTGATCGTGTATATCTTAAAATGAAGATTCTCAAGAGTGGTATTGTGCGCATAAAATTGGATGCATCAATTGCAACTTTACACGAAAAGTACTATTCAAAAGCCAAAAGACCACCAATGAAAAGTGTTGTACAAGCTTATAAATCTATGGGTTTCAGTACAGAATTCTTGGAAAAAATCAAGAAGGGTTTTGCTAAACATGTTGAACAACAGAAAAGAATTGAAAAAGTTATAGATAAGATCTTCAACAAAGAACCCGTTAAAAAACCCAAAAAGAAAAAGAAAGAGGAAGAGAAGGAAGAAGAAGAAAAAGAGGTTGAAGATGATCCACCCGAAGATGACGATGAGGATGATGACGCACCTGGTGAGGATGATGGCATGGATGTAGAGCCAGAAGTGGAGGATGATATTGAGGAACCCACTGAAGAGGAGGAGTATTTTTCGGATTAATCTGCTCGCATTCGTGGAAGGCGGACCCCGAGTGACCGAAGTGATTGTCGCTTTTCTCTGGAAAGTTGTGTGTCGGGGTCCTTTTGGTACTCCAACCAAACAAATAGGTCTGGAGTTCCATCTATTTCGGAGAGTATCTCGAGATGTCTATGGGTTCTATGAAAGTTATTCAGTTTGGTAAACATTGTGAGCCATTGGTCCTCCGATGGACAAATCCATTCATCCTTGTGTGAAGGATCTTCTAGATAGTCAATAGCACGTTTTAAGAATATATCATAATATTCATTATAATCAAAGTCCCTAACTTCCTCTACCGGTGGATCTACGAGTAACTCCAACTCTATGAGTTCCACCGGAAAAGCCCATTGTATCATTTCAATTGCGTCCGTACTTGACATGATATAACGTATCATATCTGCAGTCAGCAAACTTCGTTCCCGTTTCTTTTTGTTCTTGTTGTGATTCTTGCGATTTGCATGAAGATATTCTTCTCTGCAAAGTTCGAACGAATTTTCAATGATGATCTCTTGAAGTTCAATTGGCAACGCATCCCATAACGATTGTTGACTCATCTCCCTTAAAATTTACCCAGATAATAATTTTGATGGCCTAAGTCGTATATGAACTCTATAATTTTCACTTTAAAATGTTCATCACCCACGTCGTCACCAGCAACTCTGTTCTCGAACGATCCATTTTCTGGGATCTGAAGAAAGCTGTAAAATACGCACAAGAAGCAACGACCCACAAAGTTTGGGAACTTGGTGACAATCAATTCTATTACGGAAACGTGGACGCTCTCATCTATCAACCCAATCTCCGAGTGACTTCTGACCACGTTGATGAACATATTCTTTCTATCTCTCATTCCCGAAGAAATCGCTGAGATGTCGTGTGATCAGCATGTGGTGAAGATTCAACTTGAGATTACACAGATGCTTTACATGGCTTGGCATTTCGCGCAGCAGCAAGACTATGTTGCACAAAATGCCCCCTTCACGAAAGACGGGTCGCGACGTGGATACAGACCTGCACACCCCAAACATCCCATGACTATGTGGGTGGCCTCAAGTCTAAAAAACTATATGTACGCGTGTAAGATTGGCATCGCCCTGACTTTGGAATACACGCGCAGATATGGAAAAGTGCACACATGTGCCAAGCATCTCATGTGGCTTTGGGACCATCACCCTTCCCATTTTGAAGAGAGGCGCAGTGAGACTGCATATTATTCTGACGAAGGCATTCCCGAGTGTATGCCCGAGCCATATAGGCGGAGAGGAATTGTAGAAGCATATCAGCTTTACTATATGGTAGAAAAGATGCAGTTTGCTAGATATAAAATATTGTAAAATATAAATGATTATTGGTACAACATTTTTTAATCATCCCCATCTTAATGGAGTTATTGAGTTTATAGAGAAAGGTACAAAGGTGTTAATTAAGGGAACTCTTAAATCAAATAAGTATAAAAATAGTATTCACGGAGTTCACATTCACGAAGCAGGGGATCTTACCGATGGATGTATGGGTGCTTGTGGTCATTTTAATCCATATAATAAGAAACACGGAGGACCTACCTCTAAGGAGAGGCATGTAGGAGATCTTGGAAATATTCGTTTTGATTCAAAAGGTGTCGCCAAGATAAACATGATTGATTCACTCGTCAAGTTAAGAGGTACAAAAGCAAATGTTATTGGAAGATCTCTCGTGATTCACGAAAGTCCGGATGATTTGGGTTTGGGTGGTCACAAAGATAGTTTAACTACTGGACATGCCGGTAAGAGAATAACATGTGCGGTAATAGGTTATTCAAAAAAAATGTGTAATAAATAACAATGCCATCTAGTGGATGTCCACATGGTGTCACGTATGTTCAATGTAAATCCTGTAATAGTGGTCCTTTATGTATTCACGGAGAGATAAGAGAGATGTGTATGACTTGCAAATACTCGGAACTTTGTGTTCATAATAGAAGATTAATGAGATGCACTATATGTACAAAACAGTTTAAAGTGGATAAGTGTAATATAATGTAAATGCAGGCAGAGCAAGCGCGTTACGAGAAAAAGTTTATCGATACATGTTCACTTTTGAAAAAGTCAATCGTTCCACACAGAATAAACCTTCCCAAAATTAGAATTGGTAGACGAGGTGATGGTGGTTATGTCGTGTGTAAATTGGAAGATGATACATATGATGCACTTTACAGTTATGGTTCGGATGACAATATTACATTCGAAAAGTCTTTCTACGAAAAGTATGAAACACCATCTTATGTGTATGATCACACAATTGACGGAATAACAGACAAGCCTGACTATATCAATTTTTTTAAAGAAGGTGTTGCATCCGAAAAGAAAGGATCACTTGATACGATAGACAATCATATCACGAAGAATGGACACACAGATTCTAAAAAGTTGATTGCTCAAATTGATGTGGAAGGTGCTGAATGGTTTTTGTTTAACGACAATTTCAAATACCTTGAAAACTTTTCACAACTTATCATTGAGTTTCACATTTTTAGGGATGTCACTCTATACGACGAAGTCATAAAAAGGACATTTGACATTTTAAATGAAAAGTTTGTATGTGTTCATATTCACGCCAATAATTGTCTCCTTTCACCGTGGATTGACGCAAACTTTCCTAGGGCATTTGAAGTTACATATGTGAGAAAGGACTTAGTCTCTTCATCGGAGATTGAACCAAACCCCTTCCCAGATCCAGAGTTGGATGCTTCATCTGACCCTACACGACCCGGTTTGACATTGGATTATTGGTTGAATGAATACAGATAAACATGTTCGGGTCTCTCTTCAGGTTTTCCATACCCCAAAGATTCAATAAACTTTGGTACTTCACTCTTATCAAAACCAAAAATTTCAATTAAAATTGTGGGTTTATACTTTCTGATAATCTGTTCAGCTCCCTTTAGAACTTCAAGTTCATGTCCTTCAACGTCAATCTTTATGACGGATGGAATACCGGTATAAACATCATCTAATTTATGACACTCTACGTCCGTCTTTGAACTCTCGTCAGACCATTCCTTCTTGTACATACTTGATCCACCGTAGTTTCTCAAACCAGTTGTCTTTACAGAGTTTGGGTAATACATTGGCACAGTCTGTGGTTTGTCTGAGAGTGCATAAGGTTTCACCTCAATTGTATTTTTTAGAGAGTTGTTTTCAACATTTAATTTCACAATTTTGTGGAAGAGAGGTTCATAGGCATACACTGGTCCATAGTCAGAGAACATGAGTGCATTGTATCCAATATTTGCCCCGATATCTAGGATGTCTGTACCCTCCTTATAGTGTTGTTCTACATCTCGTCGCATCCATCCATCCCATTCAAATCCTCTATGTATAGCGGGTCCAATGTACTCATCATCTGCGATTGTGAATACATTGTACTTTCCATTGTGTGTACACTTAACAACGAGTGGTGATGTCATGTACGTAAAAAGTCATTTAAAACTTTAAACTGTATATAACAAAAGATGTTCAGCCTCTCAGCTAAATTACCTGTGGCTCCATCTGTCACCGTTGATTCTTCTCAGGTAAAACGAGAACGTGTATATCATCCAAGAACGTACAGTGATTTTGTAAAGGGACTCAAGAATAATGAGCTTCCTCAAGTTGTGATTAAACCTAACCAAAACCTCGCGATATATGACGATGATGAGGGTAACTATGGTGAGACCCGAATTGTCCAGACTGAACAACTTTGGCAAACTCTCACAGAGAGTGATGCAAATGTTATGATTGATATGACAGCTCCCACGTCTTTGCTTGATTACATGTCTACATTTTTTCTACTTTCTTTTGTCTTTTTCTTGTTTCGTGCTATGTTTTCAGGTGGAGGTGGAGGTTCCGGGCCAATGGGAAATCCTTTTCTAAAGAACAAAGAGTTCAAAGCTGAAGAGGATATTGAAACTCGTTTCAGTGACGTTGAGGGTATTGATGCTGCCAAGGATGAGCTTGAGGAGATTGTAGATTTTCTTAAACAACCGGAGCGTTATTTTGGCAGCGGGGCCAGGATCCCCCGTGGAGCTCTTCTTGCTGGTAAGCCTGGTACAGGTAAGACTCTTCTTGCTCGTGCTATCGCGGGTGAATCTAATGTTCCGTTCATCCAATGTTCTGCAGCAAACTTTATCGAGATGTTCGTTGGTGTCGGAGCTAAACGTGTACGAGACCTCTTTGAGGTTGCTCGCGAAAACCAACCTTGCATTGTCTTCATTGATGAAATTGATGCCGTTGGTAAACAACGCGGTGCGGGCGGCATGCCGTCTAACGATGAACGGGAACAGACCATTAATCAGCTCCTCACTGAGATGGACGGATTTGACAATGAAACTGGTATCGTTGTTATTGCCGCTACTAACCGAATTGATATCCTTGATGAGGCACTACTTCGTCCAGGTCGCTTTGATCGTAAGATTCAAGTTGGTCTCCCTAGTGTCAGAGGTCGTAAGAAGATTTTGGGGGTGCATACGCGTGATAAGAAACTCGCAGATGATGTTAACCTTGACAGCGTTGCAAAGCAGACTACAGGATTTTCTGGTGCAGATCTGGCAAACCTACTCAACGAGTGTGCTATCCGCGCTGTCCGCGACGGTGACGGCACAATTACTACTGATATCATGGAGGATGTCTATCAGCGTATCATTGTGGGTGCGAAGGGTGATACAAAGTTTTCCCAAAAGAAGAAAGAACTCGTAGCCTACCACGAGGCTGGCCACGCTATTGTGGGTGCTATTCTTCCAGATTATGATACAGTCCGAAAGGTTTCAATTATTCCACGTGGTGGTGCAGGTGGTGTCACCTTCTTCCAGCCATCGGAGGAGAATGCCGAGTCTGCCATGTACACAAAGGAGTATCTTGTTTCCCAAATTAAGGTAGCTCTAGGTGGTCGTGCAGCCGAAGAGATCATCTATGGTAAAGACCGAGTCACCACAGGTGCTTCGGGTGACTATTCACAGGTGTACATGATTGCCCGAGAGATGCTTACCACTTACGGTTTCAGCAAGTACAAGTTTGACTACCGTAACATGTCTAGTGAGGCTTCTAAACTCGTTGATCTTGAGATTAATAGCCTTGTTGACAATTGTTACCGGGAGACTGTGGATATTATTAAGGAAAATCGTGACAAGCTTGAGGAACTCAAGGATAAACTTATTGAAGATGAGATTGTTGATGGTGATTGGGTCTACGACCTAGTTGGTCGCGAGAAGTGTAACGAAATTGACTGCTCTGTGAGCTTTGATTGAAATGAATATAAAAACTAAAAAATATTACTTATCAGATGAAGTTTGGAAAGATCTATGGACGCTTCTTTTTGAAGCAGCACCTTGATCAACCAGATGATGACACACCCGATCTGTGTACAATTTCTGAACTCATTGAGACTTACCCCATGTGGCCTCAATGGATTCAACAAGTTCCCGAAAGTAGGGTGCAACTCTACACAATGTTTGAAACATCCGATGTTCATCCAGACATCATAGAGAAGATGAAAGTCTTTGAAAAGGTCATCGTACCTTTTGATTATCTCAAAGATATTCTGGTCAAACATGGTGTTAACTGTGAAGCTGTCAACTGGTACACGTCTCCACTCGTGACAAAGAAACCCCCGGTCATTCCCAAGAAGAGGAACCCAGATAAGATTGTATTCCTGTATGTTGGTACAAATGACGTTCGTAAAAATACCATAAACTTGGTGAATACTTTTGCGAAGGTCCTTGAAGGAACAAAACATCTCTTGATTATGAAAGTGAATAATAGAGAGAATCTTGTGGAGTCCCCCAACATCAAATATGTTACGGAGAAGATTAGTCTAGATGAACTCGCGGGTCTATACAACATTTGTGATTATATGGTTTCTTTCACGAGGGGTGAAGGTGTGGGTCTTCCCATGTTGGAAGCTCAATACTTTAATAAACCAGTAATTGCCCATGACCAGGGTGTTTTTGTACATATCAAAGATCCGTCATGGATCGCACTCCCTTCAAAGGAAGTTTCAATTAATTATTCAGAAGTTCCCCAATTTTTGAAGAAAGTGTTTTATGGTACATGGTGGGAGGTTGACTATGAGAAGGCTCAAGAACTCATCATGTCTCTGATTAAATCATGAATTGTATTTTTCTGAATCCAGCCAATTGTCTTAATCTTCGATGCGTTGCCGATGACTGCGTCAACTTCGCATGGACGATAGAACTTTGGAGATACTTTGATGACAATTTTACCGTCAACGAGACCAACTTCATTTTCACCCTCACCTTCCCAAGTTACAATCTTATCAAGAGTTTTGAAGCACATCTCAACAAACTCTCTGACTGTGTGGGTTTCACCTGTGGCTACTACGTACTCATCAGCTTCTTCTTGTTGGAGCGTGAGCCACATAGCTTCAACATAATCCTTTGCGTGACCCCAATCCCTAGCTGCATTTAGATTACCGAGTTCAATAAACTCTTTGTCACCATTCACAATATGTTTCACACCCTCCGTAATCTTCTTGGTGACAAAGTCGGAACCTCTTCGCGGTGACTCATGGTTGAAAAGAATACCTGAGCATGCATAAAGCCCGTAAGATTCTCTGTAATTCTTCACAAGCCAATGTGCTGCAACTTTAGAGACACCATAGACTGATCGTGGGTGGAATGGTGTCTCTTCATTCTGTGGTGATTCCCTAACTTTACCAAACATCTCAGAAGACGAAGCTTGGTAGATGTGATATTTGGTATAATCACGACTCTGTCTCACACTCTCCAGTATGTTTAGGATTCCAAATGTATTGGCCTCAAATGTGTAACTCGGACACTTGAAGGATGTGTGTACATGACTTTGAGCGGCGAGATTATAGATCTCAACACGGTCATACTTTTCACAATCATGGATCATCTTGTGAACAACCGGTTGATCCAGTACGTCACCTTCATATATTTCTATAGAATCTAAAAATGGTCGCAAATTGCCATTTTCAATTTGGTGGGATGAGCGTCTGATAAGACATTTCACAATGTACCCCTTCTCCAAGAGGAGTTCACATAGATATGATCCATCCTGACCTGTGGCACCTGTAATTATAGCCACTCGGGTGGTCATTGTATATGATATACTTTAAGTCTTTAATTATCAAAATATTTCTCACGGAATAGTAGACATGAGTACTCGTCCTCAGAGAAAAAAAGGAATTCCTGTGAAAATCGCCTTCGCCAGTAAACAGGCTATAAATACGGCGCGACCTAGGACTACCAAGCCAAAGAATGTGAAGCCAAGGACCGCCGTCGCTACTCCACGTAACGGTACTTTACCAAGGGGTAAAGACAAGTTGATACCACGTTTGATACAATTGATTAGTCAAGTAACTAGTGACACGGATTTACAACACTTTTTGATTTCTATTTATGATGAAACGTCTAATGATGAGTATACAAAATCTCTATTCGGTGGAAAAACCGAAGATGAAGCCAAACAGAAAATAGCTGTTCACGCAGACCTGTTTTCTAAAAAATTGTACAGAGGTTCTTCACCACAGATGTCGTTCACCCTTAAAGGTGATGACATGATCAACCTAGCATATCTCATGTACCTGGATATGTTACACGATGAAACTATAAAAAAAGATATGTCATTCCAAACATTCTGTAAAGAAAATATAAAAGTATCTGTAAAAGTACCCGCACCTACCAATAATGACAAGAAAAAAACCAAGATGGAAAATAAAACCCAAAGATCACCCGTTTACATACTTTTTGGCACAGGTTTGAAACCCAAAGAGACGGATTTTATAAAAACTGTAAAGGCTTTTATAGCTGAAAGTGGTGGTAAAGCTGAGATAGCTGTTAAGAGTAATTTACCCTCAATTTATCCTAATATTTTGAAGGAGGAAATGACTATTCGTCAAGATCAGGTTAATCCACGTATTCTAACTCCGGGACATAATATGTTCTTGAGTATTGATCAAGAAGATGAGAAAGCTACCGTAACTCTTGATATACAAAAAACCAAGTATAATATCCAAGGAGGTGGCACGGGTAAGATCATGTATCCTCTCGTATCTGTGGCAAATCTCATGGATCCCGGTAAAAACATGCTTATTGAGAGTGCCAAGGAAGACAGTAAGTATTTCATGCTTGGTTTAAATAACAGGGATATTCGTTCTAGATTGACATGGAACTATAAACAACCCAAATTTACCATAAATCACGACAACGGTAGTACAACTATTGGAGCATATTATAGCGATAAGGCATTAAACCTAAATTCTAATAATAGAAAAACAAAACGTGGTTATGCGTATCTTATAACAAACAAAGAAGGTGAATACCGCTTCCCATCTAACATGTCTAAAGCTAAAGCGCAAACTGGATCCACTGGTGAGAAGGTAGCTAAGTTTTTAGGTGATTTTTTACAAGCTCTAACTGTGACTTCTTATATTAAGAATAACAATAATTCCAAGTATCACTACTGTTTAGCAACCGGTGATGCTATGCTTGCGAACAACTTCATCTTTTTGTGTTCCAGAAGTGGTGTATCACCCAATCTTTGGATGGCTACATCTACCAAACAGGTATCAAAGGTTTATGGCAAGATGATTGACGATATTCAAATTGTTAAACCTGCGCCAACTCTAGTTAGAAATGCCCCGAGCAGAAATGAAGGAACTGGAAATACAAACCAAGAAGTTTCATCTGGAAGTAACCGCACAGAAGGTGGTGGCAACACGAATAACAAAAACAATCGGGGAATTTTTGGAAGGATTTTTGGTGGCAATAAGAAGCCTGCGAACAGTGGTGTTGTCAACAAGAAACCAGTGAACAACAAGAAACCGGTGAACAACAATGCTGCGAGTGTCTCTGGTTCTAGCCGTGGAAGTGTGTCTAGAAACAATAACAACAATAACAATGTGAGTAGCAACAACCGACGTGATGTTAGGCGTGCAAGAAACAATAATAACAATGTCAACCAACCCGCTGCGAAGAGGGTAAATACAAATCGTAACAAGTTGATTCAAAACTTGAAGAAGAAGAATCTCCCAAACTCTATGATAAGAGGGCTCATCGGAAATTATGACAACAAAATAAAAACAGCCAATCAAATTATACGAGAGGCAAACAGCTTCGGCAAAACATTTGCAGCGGGTAGAACTGCTCAAAGAATTGGGACCCTCCGACCTCGTTAAATATAATTAAAGTTAGTACCCCTATTATACGCAGGATGTTTGCTATCTCCGCTACCCCTGTTCGTGTGTATAATTCGGTTGAGAAGAAGCCCGAGGCTGCACCTAGACACAAACCTCACCGACACTGGAGGCAACATGCGATGAACCCACAGATGCCCCGAGCGGATTGTGGTCAAATTTCAAAAATTCAAGAGCTTGAGAGGAAGCTTGACAAGTATGAAAAAGTAAATGAAAAGTTGAAGATGCTGGCTGGTTGGAATCTTCGTTCAACAAAGTCGGCCCTAAAGGATGTACAGCAAATGATTGAAACTTTGGAGGATCTCTATGGTGATGAGGCATTTGAAGAACAATGCCCTAAGTAGATGAAAACTAATATAAAAATTAAACAAATGAACACTCTAGTTGAGGCTTACCAAAACGCTATTGCAATCTTGGGTCTCCAGTGGAGTGTTGGAAAAATCTGGGATCATGTTCGCCGCTAAATGTCCGGCACTTCGTGTACCTTCTTTCACATATAAAAATAAGCCGATCCAAAGAAAGGTCCGTTGTTATTATTCGTTGGATAACACCAATAGTAAACTTATTGATGACGTTGTTCATGATGGAATGTTCCATGTATTGGCATTTATCAACGACGGTGACACGGGTATTTACTCTATAAGACAAATTGACAATGAGGCTATGATTCAAGATCACATCATCGCTTTTACAAACTTTGAAGATGCATTTCGTTATAAGACTCTCTTGGAAGCTGAGATGGATTTGGTACCATATGTCCAATTCGCCTCCAGGTTTGAGCTTGAGCACATGTGTCACACAGGAGGGTACCGTTGTAGAATTATAAATGAAGGAGCCCTTGTGACACCACCTACTAGAACTATGAAGATCACCGATTGGGAGCGTCGTTCAGCACTTCTAGAAGGTCGTTGGTCAGTTAGAGATAAAGAAGATGAATGACCTTAAGAAATAAAAGTGAGAATAAGTTATGACTATAGCATTTGATCGTGTAATACGTATGTGGAGATATGACAATTATTTACCTTTAAAATGTTTCGCATCTAAGCGTCAGCTCATGGAAAAGTTTAATTTTTGTAATTGTATCATAGAATGTAAATACCTTCCTACTCTTCGTGAATCAAAACAGACTCAAGACTATCAGCACTCGGAATCGGGGAAAGACCGCGTATGATAGTAGCACATGAATGCTCCTCCATGTCAGCAACTGTTCTAAACTCCATAAAACATTTATTACATCTAACAGTTCCGTAGTTACGCCGGAGTAAATAATTAATTTCATCAGTTTTGTGTCTGCCCATATGTGTAATCAGTTGTTCCATTGTTTCAAACACGGCTCCACATATGTTGCACGAACATTCATGCAATCTCTTAAAGTTTCTCGTTCTTTGAATTTCTTCCCTGAACCAATCAAAAGGAAAGCACATTCTTATAACCTAAGTGATATAAAGTTTTAAACCTTTTCATACTTAACATGAGTTGCATGCAGTACATTGCATTTGACTTTGAGACTTCAGGTCTACCTGAAGGTCGTCGTAACGTTGAAGTTACTCCGGAAACTCTAAAGAACTTTGATAGTTGTCGTGCAGTTTCTCTATCCGCGGCGCGGTTCTCGTCAAAGGGTCGTCTCATTGACACATTTGATGCTATCGTTTACCCCAACGACTTCCTAATCAGTGAGAAGTCTATTGAAGTTCATGGTATTACCCAAGAACATGCGATGCTTCAGGGTCGTCCTTTTACAGAAGTTTTCACGGACTTTATTAAGTTTATTGGACCTCGCACAACGATGCTTATTGCACATAATGCACAGTTTGACAAGAGTGTACTTCGTTCGGAGATGATTCGTCACAAACTGAATCTATCCCTTCTTGATAGGTTTAACTTTGTGTGTACGATGAATCTTTACAAAGAACGATTTTTTAAACCCATTAAGTTGGGAGAACTTTACAAGGAACTCTTTGGTGAAGATTTTGAGAATGCTCACAACTCCCTCGCCGATTGTATTGCGTGTGGTAGGGTCTATCCATTTCTCATCGGCCAGACTGAGAGAACATTGAAGAAGATTGGTGTACCAAAGGTGATCATCGGCGCTTCCTCGGTTGCGTCAGCTATTGGTAAGAGTCAATTTAAAAGACAACCGGAGCTTATCTCAGATTTGTGGAAGAAATACAGTCCTCAGACCTTCAAAGGTCAAACTGTGGAAGAAGAGGCACTTATCGTTCTCAACTCTATGGAAACGACAAAAGTGATTTTATCCGATGCTGAGAAATTCAAGTCTGAGAAGAGTGATGATGTTAAGCAACAGACGCGTAAGCTTTTTCATCAGATTGAGCATTCAGGTCTCCTCCCACAAGATATGTTGAAGGCTAAGGAGTATATTAGGAAGACACTTTCTACTAACCATGGAACAAGGAATGAGGCTAAGACTGCAAAGTTTGATAAGTTGGCTGCAAATCTGAGTGAAGACGATACATTTTACAATTATGACATTTGTAACATTGAGGGTACCCTTTACCAAGTTGTTGGAAGAGTTGACCGTATTCAAACTAATGAGGATGGGTCACGTATTCTAGTTGAGATTAAGAACCGAACAAATGGTCTTTTCAACCGTGTGAGAGACTATGAAGAAATTCAGTGTCAGACATACATGCAGATGATGGATGGAATTGAATACTGTCGTCTTGTGGAGACGTACAACGGTGAGAGTAAGTCATACCTCATCCAAAAGAACGATGATATGTGGACCCAGGAAATTGTTCCCAAGCTTCAGAACTTTTGTGAGCATTTTCACAGTATGTTGAGCGAGAGCGCCTAAATTAATTAAAAATAGTCAAATAATGCAATATAGTAATGAATGTACTTCAGAATGTAATGCAAATCATAGACAGTATATCTGATAAAATCCCCGAGAATGTCTACATAACTCTCTGCAATGAGTTAAAAAAACTTTACTCATTCATCCCTGATAAAATTAGACCAGCTCTTTCCAGAACAAATAGCGCCGTATCCATACCTTCAACATCACCCGCGAATGGATTTTGGTTCAGATGAAACCTAAGTCGGATAGTTATAATGAAAATGTAAAAAAATGCAGTTAATACCAGTTAAATTACTAGAAAATGAAACCTACAAAAATACCCTTTTGAATCTCACATCTGAAAATTCCGAGATTGACAAGGATGATTATATTGAGTCTAGAATACTGACAGATCTCAGATCAAAGCAGTTGATGGCTATTGAAGATGCGAGTGACATGGCACAGTTGTATCTTCAGAAAGAAGGTATATTTGAAAAAATCGTACAAGATATACAATACGAAACTGGTGAAGACTTTGAGTTTCAATGTAGCCTTATAGATGAAATTGAGCTCAACCCCTATTGTCCACTTGAATACATCATGATAGGGATTTCATATGATGAGGACTCTGGTCATTATGGGATGGTACGAATTGATCACAAAGAACACACAGCTAAATTGCATGATTCTATGGTTAAAATTGAGTCGGACTTCAAGGCACCTCTTAAAAATCTTTTGACAGATAGATACACTTTGACTGTATCCAAAAATCACCCTCAACCAACGGGTGGGTTTACGTGTGATTCGTTTGAAAAGTTCAAAGTTCCTGGCTATTCTGGTGGGGTCCCCAAAAAACTATTGGAGAAGGCTTACAAAGTATCTCAATATGATGAACTTTCCCAACATAACTTTTGTTATGTTGAATCCCTACTTGTTATTATGAATGATCTGGGGTTGTGTAACCCAGGACCGGGAGATCCAAGAGATCGTCTCATCTTTATCAAGCGAGTAGTTTGGGGTCTTATTCACAAATATATTCAAAGAAGAGACACTGTACAGTGGAAGTATTTTGAAACAAACTTCAGATACATTGTTGAGACAAGATCTCCATTAGGAAAGCGTTTGAAAATGGTTCGTGGATACATACAGGTACCAGATAATGGAGTTAACATTACACTGAAAACTTTGTATTTTCGTGATGATATTGATGAGAGTTGGACAGTGAAGCAAATAGTTGATTGGGCGGCACAAATAATGTAGATATAATATAAGATGTCTAACAGGCGAAATAATGCATCACCTATGAACATTAACCAAGGCAGTAGAAATGTTAATTTAAACCGGGTACTTCCTCCCAACATGATGAATATCAATACAGTACGTCCAGGTATGTTGGGAAAGCGTAAGCGTATCAATAACCGCAACGCTTCTAACAGACCACCCAAGAGAACTGATTTATCTATGATTGCTGAAGTTGGTAAAATTACTCCAGATAGGATTAACATTAGGTTACCAAGGCGTATAGTAAATGAATTACGGGCTTTAAACAAGAAGTCTTCTAGAAACAGATGGGAGTATGCTGGTAAAATAGAGTTCAGACCTAATCCAAACAAAACTATGGTAAAATTTAACAACCCTCAGAGATTGACTTCGCAATTGAGGGGTGCAATTACCGCGGAAACGTATCAATTACTATACAACTCTTACATTGCCTATCATACTCACCCAACTGCTTACACTCCAAACAATTTGAGAAATAACACTCCAAACCCGAATACATCAAATAACACTAGGAAAATACTTGTGACACTTCCAAGTGGTGCCGACATGGAGGCATACATTGGTACTTACCCAAATATGCAGGCCAATATAATCTCGGATGAGAATGGCTACTATGTGATTGACCTCATTGAGACCGCGGGTAGAGAAAAACCAGACGCTGTGGAGGTCAATAGAATTATGGAATGGTTACGCACAGTAGAATTTTTTCAGAATAGAAACAGAATTTTGGGGGGTTATGAGTATTTCGAGACGACCCTAACTGACTGGAAGAGGGCTATCAATCAGGAAATAAATCCCTTCTTACAAAGATTATTTGGAGTTTCTATAAAGTATTATGGGTACAATGACGAACCCGCGATTATAACGTTAGCTCGCACCTAAGTCTCTTCACTTCCTTCCACAAAATCAATTTCATAACAATGGAGGAACTCCGTGAAGAATTGAACAAACTTCGTGAAGAAGTCGCCGAACTTCGTCTTCTTCACAAGCCGACAACGAAGCA